>OFGO01000759.1_pt1 | contig 27941 bp, 18 predicted proteins | sample 1521761 | NCBI WGS metagenome assembly OFGO01 (sample SAMEA3504128, study PRJEB24116) | mouse gut metagenome | biome: mouse gut; feature: mouse-associated habitat; material: faeces | place: Denmark | collected 2011
AGCTGGCAAAGGAGCTGGAGGCGGAGAAATATATTCTGCTGGGCTACCGGGACCAGGATCTTTTCCTGCAGGAGGATCTGGGACAGTACGGACAGGTCTACATTGCCACAGAGGACGGCAGTGTCGGTGTGCGGGGGAATGTGCTGGATATCATCCGGGTCAATGCACTGCAGGCGGATGCGATCATGGCCTGCGGGCCGATGCCTATGCTGCGCGCGATCAAGAAGTATGCCGCAGAGCAGGAGATCGCCGCCTATATCTCTTTAGAGGAGCGGATGGCCTGCGGTGTGGGTGCCTGTCTGGGCTGCGTGTGCAGAACGGGGAAGATCGATCACCACTCCCATGTGAACAATGCGCGAATCTGTACGGATGGGCCTGTATTTGAAGCAGGAGAAGTGGAAATTTGACGAATTGCAGGAGCAGTGCTGAGGGAAGGAAAATCTGATGAATACAAAAGTGACAATAGCGGGCGTAACTTTAAATAATCCGGTGATGACGGCATCCGGGACATTTGGATCCGGGATGGAGTACAGTGATTTTGTGGACTTAAACCGTCTGGGCGCGGTAGTGACGAAGGGCGTAGCGAGTGTGCCGTGGCCGGGTAACCCGACACCTCGTGTGGCGGAGACTTACGGCGGTATGCTGAATGCCATCGGGCTGCAGAATCCGGGGATCGATGTCTTCGTGGAACGGGATATCCCCTTTTTACAGAAGTACGATACGAAGATCATCGTCAATGTCTGCGGCAAGACGGTGGAGGATTATCTGGAAGTGGTGGAGCGGCTGGGTGAAGAGTCGGTGGACATGCTGGAGATCAATGTATCCTGCCCGAATGTGAAGGAAGGGGCCATCGCATTTGGTCAGAGACCGGACAGTCTGTACGACATTACCTCGCAGGTCAAAAAGAAAGCCAGGCAGCCTGTTATCATGAAGCTGAGTCCCAATGTAACGGATATTGCGGAGATGGCCAGGGCAGCGGAGGCAGCGGGGGCCGACGCTCTGTCCATGATCAATACAATCACCGGGATGAAGATAGATATCCATAAGAGGAAATTTGCCCTGGCTAACAGGACGGGCGGCCTTTCCGGCCCGGCCATCAAACCGGTGGCGGTGCGTATGGTCTATCAGGCGGCACATGCGGTGCAGATCCCTATCATCGGCATGGGCGGTATCGCGAATGCAGAAGACGCGATAGAATTTCTGTTGGCCGGCGCCAGCGCGGTGGCTGTGGGCGCCATGAACTTTGTGAATCCTTATACGACGGTAGAAGTGGCGGAAGGGATCGAGACTTATATGGAACGATATGGGATCGAGAATGTGACAGAGCTGATCGGGGCGGTGGAAGAATAGCGGTAGAACAGAGACAGCTTATATCGGCAGAGAAAAGCAAAACTACAGGAAAGTAGAACTCATATACAACCTCCATGCGGCATATACTTTTACTAAGTATACGCATGGAGGTTTATTTTTGTGGAATTAGTAAAAAAGAAGATACATATGGATCGGATCAACAGCAGAGCCGGCACCCAGATGGTATTGGAAGAAGATGTAAATATTTCAGATAACAAGCCTGACGCCAGTCACCTGCTCAACAGCAAAGGTGAGATCATCATGGAAGAGATCCGGGCCGGGGAGAATATGGTGAACCTGAGAGGAAAGCTGGTGGTCTCGATCCTGTATCTGACGGATATGGAGGGCACCTGTGCCAGCATGGAATCGGTACTGCCCTTTGAGGAACGGGTCAATATGGAAGGGGTTTCCGGCGGGGACGTTATCCTGACGGACTGGAGGATTGAGGATCTGACGGTGGGCCTGATCAATTCCAGGAAGATCAGCGCCCAGGCGGTTGTCTCTTTCGGGCTGGAACTGGAAGAACATATCGAGCAGGAGACGGCGGTGGATATCTACCATGAAGAGCCGGTAGAATATCGTAAGCGGACCTATCCTATGGCGGAGCTTGTGCTGCAGAAGAAGGATATTTTCCGGTTAAAAGAGGAGATGGAGTTGTCGGGCAATCTGCCGAATGTGTTCCAGACAATCTGGCATCATATCACGTTTGACCATGTGGAATTCAAGGCGCTGGATGGAAAGCTGTCGATTCAGGGCGAAATGCGGGCCTTTTTCCTGTATGAGGGAGAAGGGGATAACGACAGGACTCTGTGGTATGAGAATACGGTGCCTTTCAGTGGGATCATCGAGTGTCACGGCTGCCGGGAGAATATGATACCGGATATCCGTTATAGCCTCGGACAGTGTAATGTGGAGGTGCGGCAGGATTTTGACGGCGAGGAGAGAGTCTTCTGTGTGGAGCCGGTGCTGGATCTGGATATCCATCTGTATGAAGAAGAGAATATGGAAGTGCTGTCGGATATTTACGGCGTGGAGAAAGAGATAGAGGCGCTTACGACGGAAGTACAGTTGAAGAGCCTGCTGCTTAGCGGTAGTGGAAAGTGCAAGATCGCGGAGCATGCCAGGATACAGAATCCGGAGATGCCTATGTATCAGCTGATCCATTCGGAGGGGGAGATTCAGATCGAGGAACAGGCGATCGTGGAGAATGGGATCGCGATCACGGGAACTTTGACGGTAGTGACATTGTATCTGTGCGGCAACGGATCCAAATCAATCTACTCTTCGCGGAATGTACTGCCTTTTCAGTATGTGATCGAGGCGGAGAATATTACGCCTACCAGTATCTTTAAACTGCGCTGCAGTATCGAGCAGCTGACGGTGACGATGCTTGACAGTGATGAACTGGATGTGAAGGCGGCGCTGTTGTTCAAGGTGATCGTGTTTGCGGTGCAGAAGAGCAGTCTGATCACGGATATCCGGGTGGAAGAGCTGGACCTGAACAAACTCAGTGAATTGCCGGGTATGGTCATCTATATCGCCGGGCCGAATGATACGCTGTGGGATATCGGGAAGCGGTACTATGTGACGATCTCGCAGTTGAAGGAAGTCAATGAGCTGGTGACGGAGGAGATCAGTCCGGGGGATAAAATCCTGGTGGTCAAAGGAAGTGTGTGATCCGTCCCCTCTGTGACGGAGAAATTTATAAATATTTTCGTGGAAAAGGGATAAGAAATTGTATATACTGGAAGACGGGGCTTGTGGATCGGCACGGCCCCGTTTTCGGAGTGCCTGGAATATTCGGAGTGTCCGGGAGCAGCAAAGCGCCGGGAATGTTCAGAATATCCGGAATTCTCAAAGGGACAGGCCTGAAAGAACGCAGGGGAGTCAAGGAAGGTAAGGAAGGGATAGAAACTATGAGTATGACGAAAACAACACCCATATTAAACAATAAATTATTTCTGTATCTGACGGAGTTCTTTGCAGGAATGTCGGTAATGGCGGTGGAACTGGGCGCAAGCAGGCTGCTGGCGCCTTATTTCAGTTCTTCGCAGATCGTGTGGACGATCATTATCGGAACGATCATGATCGCCATGGCGCTGGGGAATATTTACGGTGGACGGAGTGCGGACAAGAATCCCGATCCGGACAGGCTGTACGGCAGGATCCTGATCGCGGCCATCTGGATCGCCGCCATTCCGGTGGTGGGCAAATATATCGTGCTTGGAATTTCGGCAGTCCTGGTCTTTACGGTGAATACGAATTTCCTGATCTGGGCGGCGTTTGCAGCCTGTATGGTGATCTTCGTATTCCCGCTGTTTTTGCTGGGAACGGTGACGCCGTCTCTGGCGAAGTATTCTGTGGACAGTCTGGCGGACAGCGGTAAGACGGTGGGGATGTTAAATGCTGCGAATACGATCGGCAGTATCATCGGGACTTTCGTGCCAACCTTTATCTCTATCCCGGCGGTGGGGACGTCGGTCACGTTTCTGATCTTTGCAGGAATCCTGTTGGCGCTTTCACTGCTCTATTTTGCGAGCGGCAGAAGAGGTGCGGTGAAGGGGGCCGTGGCGGCGGTCCTGTTCGTGGTATGCTGTTTTGCCGGAAAGTCGGGCAGCTTTGCTTTCTGGGAGAAGGGTCTGACTTATGAGGGAGAGTCTATCTATAATTACCTGCAGGTGAAGGAGAATGACAGGAGTGTCATATTGTCGACAAATGTGCTGTTTGGCGTACAGTCCTTATTGGTGAAGGAGGAGGGGCTGACCGGCATGTATTATGACTATGCCATGGCAGCGCCACTGATGACCGAACAGGAAGATCCGGGTGACTGCAAGGTGCTGATCCTTGGTATGGGAACGGGGACTTATGCGACGCAGTGCCGGAATTATTTTGGGGATATGGAGATTGAAGGGGTGGAGATCGACGAGAAGATCACTGCGCTGGCCAGGGAGTATTTTGCATTGCCAAAGGACGTGCCGGTGACGACTTATGACGGCAGGGCATTTCTGAACGCGGTAGAGGGCCGGTATGACGTGATCATGGTGGATGCCTACCAGGATATCACCATACCTTTTCAGATGTCATCCGTGGAGTTTTTCACATTGGTGAAGGAGCACTTGACGGAGGACGGCGTAATGGTGGTCAATATGAATATGCGCGGCAGCGGGGAGGGCAGCATCAATGCGCATCTGGCGGATACGATCAGCAGTGTGTTTGGCGAGGTGTATACGGTGGATGTGAAGGGCTCCACCAACCGGGAACTCTTTGCTTCCGACAATCAGCAGATGCTTAGCAACCTGACGGCGCATCGGCAAAAGGTCGCGGCAGAAGATCTGGCGGCGATGATGGAGATGGTGGAGGGGCAGCTGACGGCTTATGAGGGAGGCAGCTATATCATGAGCGACGATAAGGCGCCGGTGGAACTTCTGGGGATGCAGGTCATTGACGAGCTGATCCGGGACGAAGTCGCGCTCTACAAGCAGATCTATGAGGAAAAAGGGATAAAAGGTGTGCTGGATGCGTTATAAAATACAGGGACTGATGTCCCAGGCGAAGTTGACAGGGGACGCAGGGCTGCGTTGACAGCAGAGATGGAGGTTCCTATGATCGAGATTTGTAATATCAGCAAGCGGTTCGGAAAGTTCGTCTGTCTGGATCAGGTGTCGTTGGAAGTCCCGGACGGTATCGTATATGGGCTGGTGGGGGAGAACGGAGCCGGCAAGAGCACGCTCCTTCGTCTGATCGCTGGTGTCTGCAGGGCGGATGCAGGTGAGATCAGGATAGACGGGAAGAGGTCTTTAGCGGTGGCGGCAAAACAGGAAGTTTTCTACATGCCGGACAGGCAGTACTATGACAGAAATGCAACACCTCTGACCATCGGGAACTTCTACAGGAATTTTTATGAGGGATTTTCGATGGAGGATTACCGCGGCCTTCTGGAAATGTTTGGTCTGGACGAGAATGCGCTGCTGGACTCCTTTTCAAAGGGGATGAAGAAGCAGGCATTTATTGCAGCTGCGCTCAGTACCAACACCAGGTATCTGCTGTGTGACGAGGTCTTTGACGGACTGGATCCTCAGATACGCAAGGCAGTAAACGATCTCCTGCTCAGCGCGGTGGAGGGAAGGAAGCTGACGATTCTGATCGTATCGCATTACCTGGAGGAACTTGACAAGATCTGTGGTATGAAAGGATATCTGCATCGTGGCAGGATCTTGACAGAGCAGGAATGGCAGGAATTGTTGTAAACGCCTGCAACCTGGCGAGAAGAGTAAGCGTGGACAGTTGTCCGAGCAGCAGAAGACCGGACAGGCAGGAAGAGGGAAGGACGGAATGAAGAGATTTAAGGGTCTTATTTGGGAAGACTTGAAGAGTAAACTGGGAATGGTCGCGGCAGCCTGGTATAGCATGGGGATGTTGTGCCTTGTGTTTTCCATGAAGACGACGATTCCGACGGGGGAAGTGCGAAGTCTCTATGTGGGGCCGGGCAACACTTCCTTTTTTGCCGCTATGGTGTTGTTCGGTATCCTGATGGGGGCAGGTGCATTTCGGTATCTACATTCCGGACCGGCGACGGACTTGTATTTTGGCTTACCGTTTACGAGACAGCAGCTGTTTGTGGTAGGGTGGATGAACAATCTGCTTATTTTCGCAGTGCCGCTTACGGTGTGCAGACTGCTCTTCTTCCAAATATCGCTTGCCATGGGGTACAGCCGGTATGAGGAAAGCATATTTTCAGCGTGGATGGGATGTCTTGTACCGGTGTTGGGGTTTTTATCTGTGATGGGGTGGTCTATGCTTTCCTATCTGCTGGCGCAGAACAATGGGTACCGGCTCGGCCTGTTTGTCTTATTTCTGGCGGGGCCGGGTGTGGCACTCCGGCAGATTGAGAAGCTGCTGGGGGCGATGGCGCCTTCTTTTTACCATTCCGATCTTCTGGAAGATTTGAAGGTCTATCTGTCGCCGCTCTCTTTGCTGACTGCGGCAACGGGGGTAGCGGAGTATGCGGACGGATCTGCCTGGATCTTGGAGGAGCATCTGCCTTATATCACGGCGCTTACAGGATGGGCGATTCTGTTGGCGGTCCTGTGCCTGCTGATCTTCTGCATCCGCCCCGCAGAACGGACAAGAGGTGTGTTTACCTTCCGCCCGGTGGAATGGGTTGTGCGTTATGGATGCCTTATATTAGCGGGGCTCTGGTTCGTGAATGGATTGCAGACATTTGCGTTTGGGGGATTTTCCACGGCGCTTACAGGATGCGCGGTGCTGTTTGGCGTGCCGGTCGTGCACGGGTTGCTGAATATGATATTGGCTTTTGATGCCAGGAAGTTTGTGTCTGCCAAAGGGCATCTGTTGGCGGAGCTTTGCGTGCTGGTGCTGGTACTCGGCCTGCTTTCGATGCTTGGCAGCAGAAGCGGCAAGCTGCCGGCAGCGGAGGAGATAAAGGCGATGGCGGTGGCGCTTCCAGTGTTGACCAGCGGTGATGACGGCGAGGGTGTATTGGAGCAGATGGAGATAGAAGGAGAGGCATTGACTGATACGTATCAATGGATCCGATTTATCTGCGGAGAAGAAGGCAGGAAAGAGGATTCTTATGAGCTGTTGGTCAGATACGAACTAAAGAACGGCCAAAGCAAGTATGGCAGATACTGGCTGCCCGGCTATGCACTTGACACTTTCGAGGATATTTTTGCCAAAGAAGCATATAAGAAAGGGACCTACGCGGCCCTGCGGATGGACAATTTAAAATATCGTGAAGTACAGTGGACCAACGGGATAGAACAGTATACGCTGGATCTGGACGAAGAGGAACGGCAGGCGCTGCTTATGGCGTATCAGGAGGATCTGGCGAAGCTGACTTTTGCGGAAGTCAGACTGCGGACACCCGTGGGGCGATTGGATTTTGTCTCTACGAAGAACCAGGGAGATGTGTCCGGTCATATATATCCTGGGTTCTCGAAGACGCTGAGTGCCTTGTCACAGTATGGCGTTGCTGCAGGGAAGAGAGTGAAGGATTATGAGATCGACAGGATTGTGGTGGACAGATATTTGATCAAGGAGGGGCTGCTGTATCATGTCCGCTATATGGCGGATCAGCGTACGATAACTGACAAACAGGAGATCGGAGAACTGGCAAAGGAACTCTTTGCAGAGGAATTGTGTGTGGATCCGCAGCTTGGCAGAAAAGACCGGAATACGGAATATACCGTATATTACCGGGATTCGGCCGGACAGACGGTGAGGAACGTGAAGTGCCTGAAAGGGCTATAAGATCTTTGCTAAGAACAGCAGGACAGAACCCGCTTGTAGGGCTCTGGCCTGTTGTCTAACCGATCTGTTCTTCCTACAGCGTTACCGTGACCGTATCCGCCTCCGGGGTCAGTATCGTATCCTTGCCGTCTACTGTCATGGCGGCGCCGGAAGCACTTGCCGCCTGTACATTGACAAGGCGCACCGTATACGGCTTGCCGCCTGCATTCTTGGGCTTGATCGTTATCGTATCAGCGTTCTTTGTAATGCTCACCTGCAGATCTGCCTTCTGCTGCATATCATAGACTACAGTAGCGCACTCCTGGCCGTCTGTAAGAGCGTAGACCCGTAGTTCCACGCCGTCTGCATAGTCGTAATCCGGCTTGTCATCGCAGGCGCCTAGAGCCACGATGGAATTCTCCCGCACCATCAGCGGCAGATGCAGATAATCGTAGGTCTTCTCTGTCCAGACACCACCCATTATCTCTTCCCCGGTGAAGAAGTCTGTCCAGGTGCCTTGCGGCAGATAGAAGGAACCGACACTCTCATCGTTGAAGATCGGCGCTACCAGCAGGTTATCGCCCAGCATATACTGTTTATCCAGATACCAGCAGTTGCGGTCCCCTGTGAATTCCAGCACCATACTGCGCATAGTCGGCACACCGGAACGGGAGGTATCGACAGAGGTCTTGTACAGGTACGGCATGAGAGATGCCTTCAGCCTGGTAAAGGTTCTTACCACATCTACTGCCTCTTCGTCATACAGCCACGGTACGCGGTAAGACTGGCTGCCGTGCAGACGGCTGTGGGAAGACAGAAGGCCGAAAGCCACCCAGCGCTTGTATACATCTGCCGTGGAGGTGTGCTCGAAGCCGCCGATGTCATGTGCCCAGAAGCCGAAACCGGACATCAGGAGAGACAGGCCGCCGCGCAGGCTTTCCTCCATGGATACATAGTCGGACCAACAGTCACCGCCCCAGTGTACGGGGAATTTCTGGCCGCCCACGGTAGCGGAACGGGCGAACAGCACGGCTTCGCCTTTGCCGCGTTTGCGCTCCAACAGGTCGTAGACTGTCTTGTTATATAAATACGTATAGAAGTTGTGCATCTTATCCGGATCGGAGCCGTCGTGGTATACACAGTTGACGGGGATCCTCTCACCGAAGTCCGTCTTGAAGCAGTCTACACCCATGTCGAGCAGTGCCTCCAGCTTGTCCTGATACCACTTACATGCTTCCGGGTTGGTGAAGTCTACCAGCGCCATGCCCGGCTGCCACATATCCCATTGCCATACGTCGCCGTTAGTCCGTTTTATGAAATATCCGTTCTCTCTACCTTCTGCAAAAAGAACAGACTCCTGGCCGATATAGGGGTTGATCCACACGCAGATGTTTAAGCCCTTGGCTTTGATCCTTGCCAACATGCCTGCGGGATCGGGGAATACCTTTTCATCCCAAATGAAATCAGACCAGTGGAAGGCTTTCATCCAGAAGCAGTCAAAATGGAAGGTGCGCAGCGGGATACCCCGCTCCAGCATCCCGTCGATAAAGCTCATTACCGTCGCTTCATCGTAATCGGTCGTAAAGGAGGTGGACAGCCAAAGGCCAAAGGTCCAGGGCGCCGGAAGCGCAGGCTTGCCGGAAAGGTCGGTGTATCTTGTGAGCACATCTTTCATGGTAGGGCCGTTGAAGAAGAAGTAATCAAGACTGCCGCCCTTCACGCAGAAGGAAGTCTTGGTCACATTCTCCGTGCCGAATTCCATGGAGACGCGCTCGGGATGATTGATAAGTACGCCGTACCCTTTATTGGAAAGGAAGAAGGGGATGTTCTTGTAAGCCTGTTCCGTACTGGTGCCGCCGTCCTCGTTGTAGATTTCCACGCTCTGTCCGTTTTTAACAAAAGGGGTGAAGCGCTCGCCGGTGCCGTAGAGCAGTTCGCCCACATCGATACCCAGCTGTTCCCGCATATAGGTGTCTTCCAGGTCGCCGTCCACTTCGTAGAAATCGCCCTTGTAAGCGGTTTTCATCAGGGCAAGGTCACGTCCGCGGCTTTCGGTCAGTACTTTGCCGCCGCTTTTGTAGGTCATGGACCAGGGGTTCTTCGTGATGACAAGTGACAGCGTGCCGCTGGTGATGGTGATCGTTTCCTTCGACTCTTCCACCTGAAGTTTCTGTGGCGCATCCAGTTTCAGCTCAAAAGAAGGCGTGCGCTCCAGCCGGCCCATATGATGATCGGCCTGTATGCGCAGAATGTCCGGCATGGGGGAGGAGATGCGAATATTGAGATTGATGCCGCCCAGCGTATCCCCGCGGTGTCCGATCGGATGAGTAGGTGCGCATAAGGTCACTTCCGTGTCCGTTATCTTCGTATAGTAGACCTCCTGCGGTGAGAAGCAGGCCGTTCCTTCCCGGAACAGCCAACAGCCGTTGTTAAATTTCATACAGATACCTCACTTTCCGTATTATGATGTTGGTCTGCCGTGATCGGCAGCCGAAATGTACAGATCCGATACATTTGCCGTCTGATGCAGTGGCTTGTATTATTGATTATTATAGTAAAGAAAATGAAAAATGACCAGCACCATTTTTAGATGTAAAGTACATGAAATTTTTGCTGTGGCTAAGAGGGGGGAACAATGTTAAGATAAATAAGGATTTAAGGACTGGATATGAAATTTCTAAAGCCGTTACTTTATGGAAATAAAACAGGAAAGCAGCACAACAGCTATGTTAAAGAGACTACGTTTTACAAGAATTTTCAGCAAAGCCAAGATCAGGAAGCAGCTCTATCTTGTCTATGCGGCGGTCGTGGTGGTGCCGGTGGTTTTGATCGGCACGTTTTTGTTGTTCAACAATCACCGCATGATGGTCAATTACCACGAGGACTTGCTGGAGGCAGACAATCGCCGGGTCAAAAATATACTGTTTGAGATCACGACGCAGATCTACAATATATCGGAGAGTATCTCTTTTGACAGTAATATACAGAGTCTGCTGACGACACAGTTTGCCGCGCCTTCCACCTGCACGCTGGCGATCTCGCAGAATGTGCTTCTGGATAACTACCTGAGTGCATATACGGAGATTAGGAAGATTGACGTGTATACGGATAATCCTACCTTTGTAGGTGCCAAGCAGTTCCATCCCGCAAATGAGGAGATCGAAGGGAAAGCGTGGTATCAGAAGGCTCTCTCCCAGGCGGGTATCTTTTGGGAGGGGATGTCGTGGTACGACGAATACGGCAATGAGTATTGGGAACTTTGTCTGGTAAGGAAGATTCCGCTCATCAATTCGCCTTATCGCGCGGTGCTGGTGATCCATGTCAGTGATGATTATCTGCGGATGCGGCTGGACAGCGGCGATTATCTCAGCGAGATATCCGTGGACCAGGGACCGGTCTGTTACAGCTCCGACAGGATGAAGTATGGTCTGCGCCAGCCGGATATGATCGATTACGAACAGCCTTATTTTCAGCGCAAAGGCCGTATCCGGCAGGAGGGTGTGCAGTGCTTTGTCAATATTTCCGCGCTGCACACGTATCAGTCGGATTCCCGGCTGTATATCTGTACACTGGATGCCAATGGCTATCGGAACATACGCAATATTCTCCTCTTGTGCGGCGCCGTTTTGCTGCTGGCGCTCACGATCCCACTGATCATGATCCACTTTTTTACTGCTTATTTTGTAGAGCGGGTGAGCGTGCTGAGACAGGAGATGCACAAGGCCAGCAACCAGGACTATGAGCTGATCCCGATCTTTCAGGGGAATGACGAGTTGTCGGAAGCCTTTGCAGATCTGAAGGTCATGGTGAAGAATATCAAAGATCAGGAGGCGAAGGTCTACGAGGCGCAGATCAAAGAACAGACGCTTCTGATCAGGCAGCAGGAGATGGAGTTTAAGATGCTGGCCAGTCAGATCAACCCGCATTTTCTCTATAATACATTGGAGACGATACGCATGAAGGCGTTTACGGCGGGAGACAGGGAAGTGGCGACGGCGGTCAAGTTGTTGGGCAAATCCATGCGCTATGTGCTGGAGAATGTGGGAACCTCCTTCAGTACATTGGAGAAGGAGCTGGATCATGTGGATGTCTATATGATGATACAGCATTTGCGTTTCGGTGACAGGATCCTCTACGAGAGGAAAGTGGAAGAGGGACTTGACCTGTCGGCATTTCAGATCCTGCCCCTGCTGTTACAGCCTGTGGTGGAGAATGCGATCGTACACGGTATGGAGGAAAAGGAGGAGGGGGGTCTGATCACACTTTCGGTCTATACAAGGACGCCCGACCGGACAAAGCTGCTCTTTATCGATGTGGAGGATAACGGGTGCGGCATGACGGAGGAGGTCCTTAAGAAACTGCGCCGGGATGTCGAGGACCGTGATATCAGCAGGAGCAAGAGTATCGGGCTGTACAACATCAATCAGCGTTTGAGACTGCATTACGGTGACGGCTACCGGATCCATATTGATGCCAGGCCGCAGGCCGGTACGATCGTCAGATTGATGATCCCGGTAGACTCAATGAAGTGATATGTCTGAATGGCAGAGTAAAATTAAGACTGTATTTTTCATCTATTTTGTTCGGTATTTTTAATTTTATAAATTTTTTATAATAAATGCATCGCTTGGGAAGTACGATTCCTGCGGTGCATTTATTTCAATATGTGAGAGAAAGGATGAGCAGACATGAGTGTAAAAAAATCTCAAAAAGAGACAGTGGTCAAGCAGAAGTTCAGCGGGCAGCTTATGTGGAAGCAACGGTATCTGTTATTGATGTCGGTTCCGTTCGTTGTTTGGCTGATCGTTTTCAAGTACATTCCCCTGTGGGGATGGACGATGGCGTTCCAGGAGGTGAAGCCTAAGACTTTTCCGTTACCGATCTGGCAGCGTCCCTTTGTAGGATTTGAAAATTTCCTAAAAGCGTTTCAGGATCGCGTTTTCGGTCAGACGTTGATCAATACGCTTGGTCTCAGTATTCTGGGCATTGCGCTTGGGACGGTCATGGCGATCTTGTTTGCGCTGGTACTGAATGAAATCTGTTTCGTTAAATTTAAGAAGATCACACAGACGATCTCTTACCTGCCCCATTTTGTATCTTGGGTGGTCATCGCCAGTATCGCGAAGATGGTACTCAATGACGGCGGTATGCTGGATTCCCTTTTACACACGAAGCTTGGGTTGATGAGTACGAACTCCCCGCTTTTCTGGCTGACGGTATGTATCATCAATATCTGGAAAGAGGTAGGCTGGGATGCTATCGTATATCTCTCCGCTATGGCAGGAATCGACACAGGGCTGTATGAGGCGGCTAAGGTGGACGGCGCAAACCGCCTGCAGAGAATTTGGCACATCACCCTTCCGGGCATCAAGCCGCAGATCGTAGTACTGCTGATCATGGGTGTGGGTGGCGCACTGAATGTAGGAATGGAACGTCAGATGCTTCTGAGCAATGGTATCGTACAGGATCATGCAATGGTACTTTCCTGGTTCGCTTACCTGCGAGGTATCGGCAACAGTAACTATGGGTTAGGTACTGCGATCGGCATGTTCCAGTCGTTAGTCGGCATTACCCTCCTCCTTATCGCGAATAAGGTCGCAGGCTTGCTCGGCGAGAGCAGATTGATTTAAAGGAGGAAACGACCATGGCAAAAGTGAAGAGTCACAGAATCAAAAGCAATGACAATATCCTGGATTACATATTGGTGGTCGTGTGCCTGTTTATCATGATCGTCACGATCTATCCGTTCCTGAACGTGCTGGCGATCTCCTTCAACGACCCGATCGACACGATGCGCAATATTAACTTTATCATTCCCAGATCCTTTACCTTAAGCAACTATATCTATGTGTTCAAGGAAAACGATCTGATGAAGCCGATCTTCTTGTCGGTGGCAAGAACAGTGATCGGCGCCGGTGCGGGCGTGATCTGTACGGCGATGCTGGCTTATGTGCTGAGCCGGAAGGACTTCTATTTTAACAAATTGTTCACTACATTGTTCGTTATCACCATGTATGTCAGTGGTGGCCTTATTCCGGAATACCTGTTGCTGATGAGAGATCTGAAAATGGGCAATAACTTTCTGGTCTACATCATTCCGGGATTGATCTGGGTCTACAACGTGATCCTTGTCCGCTCCTTTATCGAAGGACTGCCGATCGCGCTGCAGGAGGCGGCCAAGGTGGACGGCGCCAACGACTTTACGATCTGGCTCAGGATCGTGCTGCCTCTATGTACACCGGTCATGGCTACGGTGGCGTTGTTCCAGGCAGTAGGACAGTGGAATTCCTTCATGGATACATATCTGTATGCAAAGGATCTGCCTACTCTGCAGTATGTATTGTACGAGATCATGGAGAAGGCAACAGTTAAGATCGATCCGCACGCGGCAGAACAGCTGAAGACGGCAGTTTCCCCGATGTCTGTCCGTATGGCGGTAACAGTGGTGGCGACGGTTCCGATCATCATCGTATATCCGTTCCTGCAGAAGTATTTTGTGGGCGGTATGACAGTCGGCGCGGTGAAAGACTGATACGGCAGAAGGATTTCATTGTGTGTATGAGATGTGTAAGAGAAGGGATCTAGTTATAGAAAAGGTATTAATACGGCCTGTGCGGATACCGTGCGGACGTAACAATATAAAAATAAGTGTTAAGTAAGTTCCAAGGAAACAGAAGGGAGAAGAAGTATGAAAAAAAGAAAAGTTTTTGCATTGCTGCTGGCTGCGGCAATGGCGGCAGGAACACTTACAGGCTGTGGCGGCGGTGATTCCGCTGCGACTACTGACGGCGCGACATCCGGTGAGGAAAGCAGCAGTGAGGGCGACAGTGCAGAGTCCGGCGAGGTTATCGAACTGACTTTCTTCAGTGCAGACGCAAACCAGGACGATCCCTGGACAGACCCTGTAGCATTGGCGATCACGGAGGCGACAGGCGTTAAGTTAAAGACAGACCGTCCGATCGGCGGCAATGATGAGAGTGAATCAGTCGCACTGATGATCGCTGAGGAGAAATATCCGGATATCATCTTTGCAAAAGGTTCGGCAGGCAGCCTGATTGATGCGGGTGTCATGATGGATATGACCGATCTGATCGAAGAGTATGGTCCCAATATCAAGAAGCTGTACGGCGACGAGTTCGAGAAGCTGAAACAGTCTGCAGATGATCCGGCGATCTATCAGTTGTCCGCATACGCAGTAGGCGGTGAGAAGTTCAAACACTGCGGAACAGCTCAGATGCAGTGGGATGCCCTGAAAGCAAACGATTATAAGCTTCCTGATACGTTGGAAGAGTTTGAGACAATGATCAAGGATTATCTGGCGGCAAGTCCGACCACGGATGACGGGCTTGAAAGGATCGGTATCACCTTATCTGCTTCCGATTGGCACTGGCTGATCACGGTAGGAAACCCGGCAGGATTTATCGCAGACGGCGCACCGGATAACGGACAGTGGATCGTTAACGAGAACAATGAAGGTATCTATAAGTTCCGTTCCGATAAGGAAAGAGAATATTTCAGATGGATGTGCCGTATGTACAACGAGGGTATTCTGGATCCCGAATTTGCAACACAGACACACGAAGACTATATTGCGAAACTGGCATCCGGTCGTGTGGTAGCAATATTTGATTCAGACTGGGATTATCTGGATGCTGAGAAGGTACTGAAGTCTGACGGCAAGCTGGGTTCCACCTATGCCGGTATCCCGCTCACCATGGATGCAGATACGAAGTGCGCATCCCTTATGTATCAGGGTCTGACGACCGGCACTGGCGTGGGTATCACCACATCCTGTAAAGATCCCGTAGCGGCGATCAAGTTCCTTGACTTCCTCTGCTCCGATGAGGGTCAGGTTTTGAACAAATGGGGTATCGAAGGTGTGAACTACTTCCTGGATGAGGACGGACATCGTTACAGAACAGAGGAAGAGATCAAAGAGTCTCAGGAGAACCAGGACTACGCTAAGAATACAGGCGTCGGCTTCCATAACTATCCGTTCCCGACTTACGGCGACGGTATCCTGGATCCTTCCGGCAGCACTTATACGACCACCAGCAAGCAGGCCGTGATCGATGAGTACAATGAAGAAGAGCGGGCAGCAGTGGAAGCATGGGGCGTTGAACTTCTGGTAGATATGTTCCCGCAGGCGGATGAGTTCGAGACACCTGATTACTCTCCTCTTTGGGCATATGCTATGCCGATCGAGTTCACGGAGATCGTTGATAAGCTGGATGAGATCTCCTGGTCCGCGCTGATCAAATGTATCACCGGAACAGAGGCAGACTTCGATGCGAATTATGACGAGATGATCGCTGAGCTGGAAGCAACAGGATTGAGCGAGGCGGAGCAGATGATGACAGACATCATTGCCGAGAAGGTTGCAGTCGTACAATAATATGAGGATGACTTGAGATTCCGCGAAGCGGAACCGTAGAAGTTCATATGAGAGAAACTGCCGCATGGAGTAATCCGTGCGGCAGTTTTGCAAGTCGATATATCTGTTAGGCTCCTGTTTCAGTCGCGTTTTTGAGTGGGGGGGGGTATTTTCCGGAGTCTGCATCCAGGCCGTTCCCTTTGCGGAATTCGGCCGGACTCTCTCCCACGTACTTGCGGAATTTCTTATGGAAATAGTCTACGTTCTTGTAACCGATCTGTTCTGCGATCTCATATACTTTCAGCTTGTTTTCCAAGAGAAGCTGTTTCGACAGCTCAATCCGTTTATGGTCGATATAGGAATTGAAATTCTCTCCCACAGTCTTGCTGAAGATCTTGCCCAGGTAGGCGCTGTTATAGCCGAAGAGAGGGGCGATCGTCTCCAATTTGATATTATTCTGGAAGTTGTGGTCGATGTAGAAGAGCACATCATCAAGTATCGTATCCCGGGAAGGGCTGCCGATGGCGTTCATGATCATCTCGAACTGTTCTGAGAGAAACTTGACGATCTCGTACAAGTAATTGCGTCTGTCAATGTAGGCGATCACCGTGGAATTACTCAGAAAAGGGATCTCCGCGGAGGCGTAATACCGGTTCATGCTCTCCTTGATCCGTAAGTACAGATCGGTCAGGAACAGCTTTATCTCGGCAATCTCACCGCAGATACGGGAAAGCCCATATTCCAGTTCGGATAAAGTCTCGACGGCCATTCTACGGTTATATGACTGTATGTATCCTACAAAGCGTTCCGCGAAATCAGTAAGGGTGTCTTCCGAGAGTGACATGCAGGACTCGGAACAAATATTGTGCGGGCCTGAAACTTTATTGTTCAGAGTAGGAACTTCTCTGCCGTCTCGTCGTTGATCGGCAGAGAGGTAAACCGCGTCGGATCGTGCCGGCAGCATCTCATACCCGATGGCGTGCTGCTCCTGGGCGCAGAAAAAGCGTCTGCTCAGCAGGCTGGCGGCATCTTCGTAGGAGAGATGCACTTCTTCTAAGGAACGGACCGGCCGGCCGTAAGTCAGGAACATGGACTCCATAGGGCTGCCTTCCTGGGGTGGCTGGTCCTCGTAATGATCCAGAAAATCGACAAGCTTGGAGAGCCCGTGCGTTCCTTTTAGAAGGACAATATCTCTGCTGTCTACGGACAGGTGCTCGAATACATTGTTCTCCCGGTTGATCACTTTAAACAGTTCGGCAAAGGTATAGGGAGCCGCCGCTGCATGGGTATGGAAGTCTTCACAGATCACGACCTGATAGATATCGGCCTGCAGATGGAAGTGCTCAATATCTTCGTCGGATAGAGGCGCGGCGAGTGAACCGGTCAAAAGCTCATGGAGAATGACGCCTTTGGCCTTGTCTTTCAGCTCCGCAACGTGGCTGGAACGTTGCTTTTCGGCAGACAGCGCGGCTTTGACTTCGCCGACTACTGTGTACAGCTCATCCTCATCGATCGGCTTGGTCAGATAGTAACTGACACCGCTGCGGATGGCTTCCTGAGCGTATTTGAAGTCGGAGTATCCGCTTAGGATGATACATTTGCCAGGATAACCGGCCTCTCTGGCCCGGCGTATGACCTCGGTGCCATGCATCTTCGGCATACGGACATCCAGCATTACGAGGCTGGGCTGCAGGGCGAGGATCCGCTCCAGTGCGTCCGCACCGTTGGCTGCTTCTCCGCACAGGCGAAAGCCAAGGGACTCCCAGTCTGCTATATATTTCAATCCTTCCCGGATAGAAGCTTCGTCATCAGCGATAAACAGTGTTTCCATAAAGAGTAAAGGGACCTTTCTGCGAAATGTGAACGTGTCAGTACACTAGATATCGTAACATGAAACGGTATATCCCGCAAGTGAGAAGGAAGATCGCGCTGTTACGTTTCATCAGCGCGGATGTATCTTTAAGCACCTGTGAGATCCTGGACAATAACACCCCGGGAATGATCAAATCCCCATTCTGACAAATGACCTTGGACACACTTGCCACATTTTACGTGGGAGGGTATAATTATATAGTAAACGGTGGGCTAAAGAAACAGTAAAGATTAAGAAGCGAGGAAATACTATGTTTTCATATGACGATTACAGAGAGATCATTCGGATCATACAAGCTGACGGAAGGTATTGCAGTTATGCGGATGCGCTTGGCAAAGAACGTTTTATCATTATGCGCCATGATGTGGAGTACAGTGTGGACAGAGCCTATCAGATGGCGAAGGTGGAACAGAGCATGGATTTTGTTTCTACCTTTTTCTTCCAGTGGACCAATAATTCCTATAATATTCTGTCGAGAAGGAATATGGATATGATCAAGGATATGCATGAGAGGGGACAGCATATCGGGCTGCACTTCGCACTGAACGGCATGACGGATATGCAGCAGGTGCGCAGGCGCATTAAGATGGAGATGGATATCTTAAGCGAGATGTTCGGGTTTGAGATCACTGAGTTTTCCGTACACAGGCCTTCCAAAGACATTCTGCGGGAGAATATCAAGTTGGATGGTATGCTAAATGCATACCAGGATGACTTTTTCACCTTTGCAGATAAAATAACGGATGATACGAAATTACAGGTGAAATATATGTCGGACGCAAATCATATCTGGCGTTACGGCTATCCTGACAAGGAAAATATCACGAGTTATGATAAGGTGCAGATCTTGACACATCCTTTTGCGTGGAGTAAGAAGGGGTGTAATAATTTTGAGAATTACAGGATGCTGCTGCAGGAGAAATATGTAGAACTGGTGGAATCGGTTGACCATGAATGTAAGGATTTCGGAGAGTATAAGGAGTATTTCCTGGAGAAGGATGTGAGGTAAGGACGGACTATGTGTGGAATATGCGGCTATATCGGCAGGAAGAATATTACGCTGGAACAGCTTAAAGAAATGAATGATACCATGTATCACCGCGGGCCGGATGACAGCGGCGAAGAGATTTATGAGATGGGTGGAGGCTGGCTGGCCGGCTTCGCCCAGAGACGGCTGTCTATCCTGGATCTTTCGGCGCTGGGGCATCAGCCAATGCATTCGCCGGACAGGAGGGTATCCATTGTCTATAACGGCGAGATATATAATTTTCGGGAATTAAGAGAAGAACTGGCGGACTATTCCTTCCGGTCTGACTGCGACACGGAAGTGATCATAGCCGCCTATTTAAAATGGGGCATACAGTGTGTCGAACGGTTTAACGGCATGTTTGCCATCGCACTCTATGACAGGCAGACAGAGGAGATCTTTCTCGTACGGGATCGTATCGGCAAGAAACCGCTCTACTATTGGTATGAGAACAATGAGCTGGCGTTCGCATCGGAGCTGAAGCCGATCATGAAATGTCCTGGTTTTACAGACGAAATTGAATCACGTGTGTTATCCAGATATTTATTCCATCAGTATATCAATGCGCCGGAGAGTATCTGGAAGAGAGTCTTTAAGGTGGAGCCGGGGGCGATCCTTCGGTTTGTGCATGGAGAGATCAGCACCTGGAAATACTGGGATATCAAAGAGATTTATCGTCAGGCACAGTCCGACAGGATTGAAGATTTTCAAGATGCGAAAGCAGAACTTAAGAGGCTCTTAAAGAAGTCGGTGAGAATGCGGATGATCGCGGATGTGCCGTTGGGGGCTTTCCTGAGTGGAGGGTATGATTCTTCCTTGATCACGGCGATTGCGCAGGAGTGCTCAGACAGCCCGGTGAAGACCTTTTCCATCGGCTTTCATGAAGAGAAGTATAACGAGGCGAAATATGCCAGGGTGGTGGCAGAACATCTGGGAACGAAGCACACGGAACTCTATATCGACGAACAGGACATGTTTGATTTGGTGGAGAGCATTCCTCAGTATTATGACGAACCCTTTGCAGACAGTTCTCAGATCGCCACGATGATGGTATCGAAGCTGGCCAGAGACCAGGTAACGGTGGCCCTGTCCGGTGACGGAGGCGATGAGTTCTTCTGCGGATATAATGTTTATGACAATGTGGCAAAGGCACAGCGTCTGGACAGGCTTGGCGGGATGGTACACGGTCTTTGTTCCCTGCCGGGACTGCGGCAGCTGCGTATGGAGGATCGCCTGCCTTTTAAGGTGCGAGTGATAGCCGGAAATCGTGAGAAGGAGAGCAAGACGCAGTTCGGGGCCGGGAATTATCCGATCAAGGCCCGGGCTATGGTCAAGAAGATGCGGGAAGGGGAGACAGCCCTTCCGATCCATTACTTGATCGAGAGCGGTTACGGGATAGCAGATTGGCAGATTCGGCGGATGCTGTTAGACATGGATACTTATCTGCCGGGAGATATTCTTTGTAAGGTGGATCGTGCCTCGATGAAATATTCCCTGGAGTCCAGATGTCCGATCCTGGACAAAGAGGTGATGGAGTGTTCCTTCCGCATTCCTCATAAGTATAAATATGCGGACGGTAATAAGAAATACATTCTGAAAGAAATCGCATATGATTATATTCCGAAGGAATTGTTGGAGCGTCCGAAGGTAGGATTCGGTGTGCCGCTGGACAAGTGGCTGCGTGGCCCGCTGCGGGAACAGGTGTTGGATTACAGTAGTTATGATTTTCTGAAGAAACAGAATATTTTCGATGCGAGGTATGTATCGGATATGATCCGGAGCTATCTGGAGAAGGGAGACGCGGGGCCGGCAACGGGAGCCAACTACTCAAAACTGACATGGTCCTTCTTTGTTTTCCAACAGTGGTATCATAAATATCGTGCGTAATGTCGAAGCGGAATCGCAAGTGAAGATGCGAAATATTGAGCGATGTTAAACGGTAATACATGCATGAAATGGCGGGATGATTTCTCGGACAGGAATTGACAGATGTGAAAAACAGGAAAACAGAACGGGTGAAATAGGCAAAAATCGTCGAATGACAGGAAAAGGAAGACGTCAAGAAAGCTGTCGGATATTTTCGTTAAATGGCAGATTGTGTAACTTGCATAATCCTAAAAGTTATGCAAAAACATAACGGATATCAGAGAAAAATAAGGAAATAAAGTCAGGCAATAACACAAATAGCGCACACAATTCAAAAGACGAAAATAAATCATGATTTGATAAAAATGAGTATTTTGACGAAAATGCAGGAAAAAAGAAGGAAATTAGGAAAAAATATCGAAGAAAAAAGTAAAATGAAGGATTTTATGCAAATGACATGAAAAAGAATGGTGGGACAAAACACATATGTTTTTATATCGGCTCGCTGCACAAGGGTGGAGCCGAGAGGGTGTTCGTAAATCTGGCAGAATACTTCCAAAAGATAGGATATCGGGTGACAATGGTCACACAGTACCAGTTTCCTGAGGAGGAAGAGTATGCGCTGCCTGCAGGTGTGAAGAGGGTGCTCTCGGATCTGACAGAAGAAGAATTAAGTAACAGCCGTGCAGTTAATCTGTACCGCCGCATACAGAAGCTGCATCGCATCTGGAAACGTGAGAAACCCAATCTGGTGTTATCTTGTATCGGCAAGAACAATTTCATGACGGTTGTTACGACAATGCTTACCCATACAAGGTCTGTGGTGTCCGTGGTGGGAGAGGCGAGGGAAGAGTATCCCGGCAGACTGATGCGCATGTTAGCCAACCACCTGTTTCTTTTTGCGGACGGCATTATTCTGCAGACAGAGCGCTCCCGGTCTTTCTTCCATAAGAGAGTGGGCAGGCGGGCGGTCATATTGCCAAATTCCCTGAACCCGGATTTCATCAAGGCGAGATATGAGGGTGAACGGGACAGGCGGATCGTCTCGGTTGGAAGAATGGACGCCAACAAGAATCACGAGATGATGCTCAGGGCGTTTGCGGCACTGGCTGACCGGTATCCGGATCACACGTTTACCATATATGGCGACGGTGAGCTGCGGGGGTATCTGGAGAAGTTGGCTGGGCAGCTGGGAATAGCCGATAGGGTTGCGATGCCGGGTGTTATTCCGGATGTGGCGGGACAGATCGAGAAAGCATCCCTTTTCCTGCTTACTTCCTATTCGGAAGGGGTATCCAATGCTTTGATCGAGGCTTTGGCTACCGGGCTGCCCGTGATCGCGACGGATGTGCCCAGCGGAGGCACCGTAGAGTTGATAGTAGATGAGGTGAACGGGCTGATCATTCCGGCAGGTGATGAGAAGGCGCTGGAGAGAGCCATGGACAGACTGCTGGGGGATGCGGACTATGCGGACAGGCTGGGCCGGGAGGCGTCGAAGATTCAGAAACGTCTGGCCCCGGAACGGGTGAACGGGCTATGGCGGGAATATTTCGAGAAGATCATGGCAAAGTAGAAGACATAACGATCAGTGGATTCAGACAGTGTCCGGGCCGAGACGGAGGACCGGCCGCACGAGAAGCTGTGGGACGATGCCGGGAGACTTTTGTATAATTTATAGAAGGTTAAGGTGGATGAAAAGGATATGGAAAATAAACTGAAGCAGAGCAATGTGTGGGCGGCAGTGCAGATTGCTGCATTCCTCGGAATCTTTGTGCTGTTGTTGGTGCCGCTCTCTTATATGATGAGGACCAACGGCGCTGTGAAAGACCGCTTTTCCGGGTTCTATGCAGAGAAAGACCATACGCTGGATATCGTGATGATCGGATCGAGTCCGGTGTTTCCTTATTATGCGGCGCCCAAGCTGTGGGGGGAGGCAGGGATCGCCATGTATCCGCTGTCATCCAATGTACAGCGGCCAGCGGCCATGAAATATCTGGTGGAGGAGGCGGAGAAGACGCAGAGCCCGCAGCTTTACATTTTTGAAATGCGGATGTTTACGATGGAAGACGAAGGGTTGAGAGACAATATGGCTTACACCCGCGGCGTGACTGACAATATGAAGTATTCGCGCCAGCGGATGAGGACGATCCGGGCATTGGTTCCCGAAGACGACGAGGAGGGAAGGCTCAGCTATTATCTGGATATCATGAAATACCATACGAACTGGAAAATGCTGACGCTGCCATCCGAATGGGCGAACATGACCTATCATAAGGAAAGCCCGCTGAAAGGCTTTGAATTCAAGGATGAAGTGGGGCCTCAGCCTATGCCTGACTGTGGGAATGCGAAAGGGGAGAAGGCTATACCGCCGGAACAGGAAGCCTGCCTGGTAGATCTTTTGTCCTTTCTGCAGCAGTCAGGAAAGGAGGCACTGTTTATCGTATCTCCTTATGGAGAATCACTGGAAGAACAGCAGATGTATAATTATATGGAAGAGATCGTGTCTTCCTACGGTTATTCTTTTCTGAATATGAACGATCATTACGGAGAGATCGGTATTATCTTCGAGGAGGATTTCGCGGATTACGGCAGGCCAGCCATACCAATGCCATAGGGGCGGAAAAATGTTCGGACTTTCTGCGGGCGTATCTGCAGGAGAGATATTCTTTTGCCGATAAACGCGGACAGGAAAAGTACCGGTCGTGGGATGCGTCGTATGAGCTGTGGAAACTGGAAATGGAAGAGGCGAGGGAGACGATCCTGGACAGGATCGCCCGCGGAGAGTATGCGCAGATCGAGGATGGGCAGTGAGATTCTGCTCGTGTCCTCAGCGCAAAACGGGCATTCTCCCAGACAAACTTGTTTGTCTTCAGATTTTGTGTCGCCGCGAAGCAGCGACATGGAGGTTAGTGTGATAGGAGAAGGAGAGAGTTATGTGTGGAATTGCCGGTTTGTGTAACTGGGGTGAGAGATGGCGATGTAATATAGAGCGGATGAACGAACGGATGTATCACCGAGGGCCGGATGCATCCGGCATCTGGGTGTCGGAGGATGCTTCGGTAGTTCTTGGGCATAGACGCCTGTCTATCGTGGATCTGAGTGCGGCGGGAGCACAGCCGATGGAGTCACATAACGGACGATATGTGATAAGTTATAACGGAGAGATCTATAATTACGGTGTAATACGGAAGAGATTGCAGGAAGAAAACAGAGTGACTGCTTTCAGGGGAACATCCGATACGGAGGTTCTCCTGGAAGCAGTTTCTGCATATGGAATAGAAAAAACGCTTGTTATGGCAAAGGGGATGTTTGCCATAGCGGTATATGATAAAAAGGAGCGGGTGTTACGCCTGGCCCGTGACCGTGTGGGAGAAAAACCCCTGTACTATGGATTTACAGGAGCGGGAAAGTTTGTATTTGCCTCGGATCTGAACTCCATCGCAGCCCTTGAGGGGTTTGATAATCCCATCAATACAGGGATTCTGGAGCAGTATTTCCGGTATGGGTATATTCCGGCGCCCTGCTCGATCTATGAGAATATCTATAAACTGGAGCCGGGAAAGCTGTTGGAGATCAGATATCCGTTCAGGCAATATGAGACAACAACATACTGGTCCATGTCTGAGGCGGCGAAGCGGGGAGAGGCGCAGCCTTTCCGGGGAAGTGAGACAGAAGCGGCGGCGGAACTGGAACGGCTGCTGAAGGAGTCTATCCGGGGGCAGATGGAAGCGGATGTACCGGTGGGCGCTTTTCTTTCGGCAGGGATCGACAGCAGCACTGTGGTATCGCTGATGCAGTCACTGTCTGCAAGACCTGTCAGGAGCTTTACCATTGGCATGTGGGATGAGAAATTTAATGAGGCCGATGTGGCGGGGAAGATTGCGGCGCATCTGGGGACCGAGCACACCGAGCTTTATATTACGGAGAAGGATGCCCGCAGCGTGATTCCGGGACTGGCGGAAATGTTCGGAGAACCCTTTGCTGATTCTTCGCAGATTCCCACGTATCTGGTAAGCAGGATGACGAGAGAGCATGTGACGGTATCCTTAAGCGGAGACGGCGGGGACGAACTGTTCTGCGGCTACAACAGCTATGCTTCCGTGGATCGGGCCTGGAACAAGGCAAGACAGATCCCGCTCTGGATCCGCAGGCCGGCAGGCGCTGTTCTGGAGACAGCCGGCAGGCGAAAGCGGGGATCGATGATGGTCATGGGCAGACTTCTGGGGGCGCGCGGCATCGAGGATACGTATCTGCGTTCCGAGATCGGGGAGGGATTCCGGATCGTCAGACAGGACCGCGCCGGGGATATAAAGAATTCGGTCATGGATACCTATCCGGCGGGACTGCTCAGAGAACCGCGGCACAACCTGATGCTGATGGATATGCTCATGTATCACCCGGATGATATTCTGAATAAGGTAGACAGGAGCGCGATGGCGGTCTCCCTGGAGACCAGAGTCCCCATGCTGGATAAGGATGTAATAGAGTTTGCGTGGACACTGCCTCTTACTTACTGTGTCGGAAGCTGTACGAAGAAGATCCTGCGGGATATTCTGTATCAATATGTGCCGCGGGAACTGATGGAACGCCCGAAGAAGGGATTTGCTATTCCGCTGCGGAAATGGCTCAGGGAGCCGGAGCTTCGGGAATGGGCGGAGGGCCTGATCGACCGGGCGGTGTTGGACAGCCAGGGGATTCTGGACACGGCGGTAGTGTGGAGGATCTGGCAGGATTATATCGAGAGAGACATCTGGCGTGTGCAGATCTGGTATATTCTGATGTTTCAGGAGTGGATGGCCTACAGAACGGGATCGTGTCGCTAAAGCGGGCTGCCACAAGTGGAATCCCGCAGACGGGATTCTTTGTACGGAAAGGATATTGATACGAACATGAAGATATTAGAAGGTTACCACCCGCAGATCAGGGAAGAAGAACAGACGGACCTGCTCTCTGTCATTGTGACTGCTTACAATATAGGCGGTTATATCGAGCGGGGAGTGAAGTCCGTGTGCGCGCAGACTTACCGCAATCTGGAGATCATCGTGGTGGACGACGGTTCGACGGATGATACGGGCGCTCTCTGTGAGAAGCTGGCCCTGGAGGACAGCAGAATACGGGTGATCCACAAGGAGAACGGCGGCCCTTCAGAGGCGAGAAATGCGGGAATCGCGATTGCTGCGGGCAGTTATATCGGGTTCGTGGATGGGGACGACTGGACCGATCCGGATATGTATGAGCGGATGCTTGGGGCTATGAGGGAGCAGGCGGCAGATATCGGAATATGCAGATACCGGCAGGTGCATAGGACCTATACGGTAGATGAGTCGCGCGACAGAGTGGTCGTGTTCCGGGGACAGGAAACGCTGCAGCAGTATGTGCAGGAGACAAGAGAATATGCGATCCAGAATGCGGCCTGGAATAAACTATATAAGCGGGAGATCCTTACAGGGATCGACTTTCCGACAGGGAGATGGTATGAGGATATCATGTTTACGACAAGGGTCCTTGGCCGCTCGGAATGCTGTGTTTACCTTGACATGGCCTGTTATAACTATATAATAGACAGAGAAGGAAGCATCATGAATGAACAAATCAATTCCCGTACATTCACGGATCAGATCCCTGCTTACTACGAGAAGACGGCCTTTTTAAGGGAGCTGGGCAGACAGGATCTGGCCGACGTGCATAACTATTTCTTCTATAAAAGACTGCTTCTTTTCTACGAGCAGCTGGAGGAATCGGATCATCCGCACCGGGAAGAATATATGGCCAGGCTCCTACAGATCATACGGCAGGACAAGGCTTTCTATGCGGCGGCGTTCGGACGGCCGGAGGCGGATCCGCGTGACCGGAGACGGATGAAGCTTTTCCTGAGATCTCCCGCGTGGTACAGCCGCAGGATGCGTCTGGAGAAGCGAGTGATCATCCCGCTGAAGGTGAAGGTCAAGAAACTGAAAAAGAGATTGATTTAAAGGAAATATGGTTATCATACAGCTTGCAGGCGGGCTGGGCAATCAGATGTTCCAGTACGCCTTATATTTACAATTGAAAAGTCTTGGCAGGGAAGTCAAGATCGATGATGTGTCTGGTTTTGTGGAGGATAGACAGCGGGTTTATGCACTGGCTCCTTTTGGCGCGGCATATGAGCGTGCGGACAAGAAGGAACTGCGCAGGATGCTGGATTCCTCCCCGTTTTTGCATGCCAAAATACGCAGGAAACTGTGCGGCAGGAAGAAGAAGTCCTATTTTGAGGAAGACAAACGCTACAGGCCGCAGATCCTGGATTGGGACGATATCTATCTGGAAGGCTACTGGCAGACGGAGAAATATTTCCGGCCGGCGGCCGGGCAGGTCAGGGAGATGTTCGACACGGACAAGCTTGTCGACTATATCACGAAACAAACCTCGGGCGGCCGGGCCCTGCAGGAATGGCTGTCTGAGATCGCAGCCACGGAGTCGGTCAGTGTGCATATGCGGAGAGGCGATTATCTTCTGCCCGCGAACCGGCAGCTGTTTGGCGATATCTGCACGGAAGAATATTACCGTGCGGCAATGGAACGGATGCGCAAGATGTATCCGGGTTGTGTGTTCTACCTGTTCACCAATGACAAGGAGTGGGCCAGAGACTGGGCAGCAGACAGGCAGGCTGCATCTGCCGTCGGGAAGGGAATGACAAAGCGGCAGGAGCGGGAGAACGCCGGGAGCCGGGAGACAGGACTGCCGGCGGGAAATGTACCGACAGGATCAATCGAGATCGTGGATCTGGGAGCGTTCTCGGAGCAGGGGATGGATCTGGATTATGCGGAATTTGCATTGATGAGCAAGTGCAGGCATAATATTCTGGCCAACAGCAGCTTCAGCTGGTGGGCTTCTTATTTAAATCAGAATCCCCATAAGACGGTGCTGGCGCCGGACAGGTGGCTGAACGGATGGGACTGCCAGGATATCTACAGGGAAGATATGCAGAGAATAGGGGGCACGCCTGACAGCAGCTTGGCGGGCACATAGAAGCGATGCGTTGTACTGACCGGGTGGAAATACCGCCGGCAGGAAGGAAAGGAAAGAAACCGGATGGGTAGAAATACGGTAGAAGAGAAGAAAGAAAAAAAGGTCACTATGCTTCACAAGGTGAGTTATCTTTTTGACAGGAAGCAGAAGAAGCAGATCCTGGGGCTGGCAGTGCTCATTCTGATCGGCGGGCT
>OFGO01000767.1_pt1 | contig 27742 bp, 17 predicted proteins | sample 1521761 | NCBI WGS metagenome assembly OFGO01 (sample SAMEA3504128, study PRJEB24116) | mouse gut metagenome | biome: mouse gut; feature: mouse-associated habitat; material: faeces | place: Denmark | collected 2011
TCCCTGCCACGACAGAACAGGAAGCCGCTGTGGAGGATGGCGGAGAGAGTAGTGGCAGTGAGCAGGAAACGGGGCTATCCGGTAAAGACGAAGAGACGGAAGATCAGAACGGCGATGGGACGGATCTTGATGCGACCGAGGAAGATACTGCAGGATCGGAGGAGCAGGAGCCGACGGAGGATCAAGCGCCGGAGGAAGAGGACCCCGGTACGAGCGAGGATACAGATGACTCGGAAGTGCCGGAAGAGACAGAACCTGACAAAGACGAGAGCACGTTGCCGGGGGAAGATAAGAACGATCCCGTAGAAGCGGAAGATCCGGAAGAGGGCGGCGCTGACGCAGGCATATCCGATAATACGATAGAGTCGGACGAAGAAGAAGCCGGAGATGATTCTGGTGAACCGCAGGCGGAAGTGCGGATGATGACGTTTACCGATGACACCGGCATGCGGGTCACATACAATGCCAACGAAGAATATGAGGTTACCGTAACAGACGGCGTTCTGGAAAAGATCACCTATGCGGACGGCCGCGCGGTAAGAGGTGTGGTCTTTCTGCCGGAGAATAAAGGGATCACAGCGATCGGCGCGGCATTCCAGGGCAACGCCGATATCACCTATGTCAAACTGCCGGCGGGCGTAACTTCCATTCAGGACAATGCCTTTAACAACTGTTACCGGCTGCAGGGCATTTATCTCCCGGGAGACGTCCAGAGAATCGGGGACAGCGCATTCTATCGCTGTACCGGCCTTCTGAAGGTGGCAGTCCCGAAGAAGCTGGTTTCTATCGGGAATAAGGCTTTCTATGGAAATGACCGGTTATTTATGATCTACGCGCAGGATGCCGTACACAGTGAGCTTGTGTCCATCGGGGAGCAGGCATTTTATCAGTGTCGGGCGCTGGAACATTTCTACTCGGACAGAGGATTTGTCGTGCCGGGGAATCTGGAGTCCATTGGCGCTTTTGCGTTCTTTGAGTGTAAAGCCATCAAGGAGATCAATTTTAACGAGACGGTCAAGACGGTCGGGGAAAGTGCCTTTCAGGAGTGTAACGCCCTGAAGGAACTCGTATTGTCCAGCAAACTGGAAGTGATCTCCAAGAACGCTTTTGCAGGATGTAACGAACTGATCAGAGTACAGTTTAAGACCGGCAACAATACCATCGGAGAATCGGCTTTCAAGGGATGTGTCAAATTAAGCGCGCTGTCCATTCCGGGTACGGTCAGAACGATCGCAAATTATGCGTTTGCGGATTGTAACAGACTGATCGCTGTGGAAGTACAGAATTTCGATGTGGCTTACGGCGACAGCGTCTTTCCGAATATAGACACACTGACGCTGCGCGGACTGGAAGGATCTACGACGGAAGAATACACATTTGGTAAAAAGATCAAGTTCGTAGCATACGATAAAGATACCGGTAAGAACTACTATAAGTATACGATAACATACGCCGGAACCGGAAGGGGGACACTGGAAGTCAGGGACGAGAATTTAAAGGATCCCAATACGTTGAACGGTAACAAGGGTGTTGCAAGGGGGACCAAATTATACGTTTATGTGATGAAACCGGAGCCAGGAAGCCGGCTTGTTGCCGACAGCATAAAATGCAACGGAGAACCGCTGCAGGAAGAGAAGGGAGCGGAAGGGGAGCCTTCCAAACTCTATTTTGAGATGCCCATCGGCGGCGCGTATCTTACGGCGGAATTTGAAAATACGGCGGGAAATGACCGCATAGACGGATTGGACGGAGACGTCAAAGTGGAAATATCCAACGGCGATGTGGAGACGAACTCCCGCGGGGAAGTGACACGTGTGAATCTGAAAGCAGGTCAGTATACCAGGATGTTCCTGACGGATGCGAAAGCGGACCATAAGGCGATTCCCAGCTCCAAGATCACCTTCAGTACGACAAAGAAGTCTGTGGCGACTGTGGCGAAGGACGGTACGATCCATGCGATCTCGGCCGGGCAGACGGATATCATCGCGAAAGTGACGGGAACGGATGGGAATGCTTTTACGAGAGTCGTCAGAGTGGCAGTGAACGCTTCCGGAGCCGTACAGATCAAGCTGGATGCCAGCGAGTATGATGCGAGGTTTGTCGATTTTGAGACAAGTCCGCTGGGAAATGTGCAGACTGCTGTTGTGGATAAGGACAGGATGCCCGATACGGGACTGCGGATCCGGCTGACGGCCACCGTGTATGATGCGGAGGAGGACAGCATAGCGATGAACCTGAAGTGGACCAGCAGTGACGCCAAAGTCGCGAAGCTGTCCAGATCTTCATCCACCGTGGATGATCCCAGCAGCATTGTGACGATACCGGCAGGTACGAACGGGGAAGCGACCATCCGGGTGACGGCCACCAATGCGGATAAGAAGACGGTCACCCAGAAATTTATCATCAGAGTAACAGATAAGACGCCGAGGCTTGTATCAGGAAGCCTGACGATCAATCCGAATCGGACGGATGGGGCTGTCTTACAGATCTTAAATTCATACGGCAGACAGATCGACAAGGACAGTGTGAAACTGGTCAAATATGACGGAGGAGATAAGCTGGCATGCAGAGATTTTGATCTTGCCTATCTTCCGTTAGAGAGTGACAGCGCCGTGACTTCTTTCCGGGTCACAACGTCAGGTTCGGAGGAGAAGAATAAGGCATATTCCGTATATGTCGATATCAATGGAGGCACATATGAGCTGCCGCTGAAGATCTCGGTGAAGGCTTCCGAGCCGAAGCCGAAGATCGCCTTTGAGAAGAAGCAACCGAAACTGAATTACTTCTATGCCAACGATGAGACGGAAGTGATCGTGAATGTCACTAATCTGGGGAAAGATAAAGTTGCGGATTATGAACTGCGGCCGCTTTCCGAGTCGGAGGATAACAAGAAATTCATTGAAAACTTCGAGGTTGAGTATGTGGATCAGGATACCTGTATGATCATGCAGAAGAGTGAGGAACTGCTGCGCGCGAATAAAGGGACAGGTAAACCGGTGGTGACCGGGTATCTGCGCCTGTATTATGAGGGGTATGCGGATGACATATACACGGACTGCAAGATCACGATTCCTGCGCAGCGGACGGCACCTTCCTTTAAATTAAACAGGACGTCGGATACTTTCAAGAGCGGATGCGGGGAACAAGAAATAGAACTGCAGCTTGTAGATAAGAAGAATAAGCCGGTAGATCTGTCTGACGGAGGCTATGAACTGAAATTTGTAAATGATGGAGAGGACCGTTATACGCCGATCGATACCGGTGCAGGGATCAGTCTTGACGACAACGGGCAGTTTACCCTGAGGCTGCGGGATAATGTCACCAAGGCCGGCAAGGTTAAGTTAAGGCTTAAGAACAGTTCCTGGGCGGAGCGGGAGCAGATCGACTTTACGTATTCAGTGAAATTTGTCGATTCCGTACCGAAGATCAGCCTGGCCGACAAACCAGGCTCCACAACGGCTCTGAAGTCTTCCACGGTCACATTGAACCCTAATTATCCGGAACAGACAGTAGAGTTTGGACTGAAGTCCAACCAGAAAGGCACAGAGATCGCGGATGAACAGATATTCAGGGAGAAAACGACGAAGAGTCTGGCAGCGTATTATCAGTACCTTGATGTGCAATATGTCAATGGCGTCGGCACCGTCACGATCAACGATCCGGACTCGATCAAAGACGGTACATATACCTATGTCTGTGACAAAGCACAATATGTGTTCCAGGGAGATGAGCGGCCGGCCAACAAGATAACATTGAAGGTAAAAGTAAAGAAAGGCAATCCGTCTGTCTCTGTAAAGGGAAGTCTCACTTTGAATAATACGGCGAGAACCGAGGAGAACGATTACGCAGAACGCAGTGAGTTGTCGCTGGTGGCAAAGAATCTGCCTGACGGATATGAGTTTGATGTGGCAGAGACACTCGAGAGTATTACATGTAAGACAGCGAACAAGCAAGAGTATGTGAACTACTTTGACTGGGAACTGACAGACCGACAGGTGGACGAGAACGGGAAAGTGACAGAGGGTAAACTCGCCGCTTCCATGAACCAATATTGCGAGAAAGGAACCTATCGCTTCAGCATCAAGCCTGCATATAGCGGCGGTGGTAAAACGCTGTATGCGCAGAAGGCCGTTAATTTTAATTTGAAAGTCCATGCCGGAACGATCTCCATTGCACTGTCACCGAAAGGTAAGATAAATCTGCTTGACAGATTTGGAGAGTGTACGACAGCCAACAGCATTGTCTATACGCCGTCGCTTAAGAACGTGAAGGATAAAGTTGTGGGCGCAAAAGTATATGACCACAACGAGGACATCGTTTTCCCGTTTGACGGACCGGAAAGCGAGAAATTTGAGGCAAAGATATTATCAGACGGGAAGATTTATGTGAGACCGAAGGAAGATGCGGTGCTGGAAAATAACAAGACCTATAAGATCTATGTCTGGACGGAACTGGAGAACTATAAATTTCCTGATTATGAGGGCGGCGGAGGCGGCTATCTGAGCAAGGTGTTGTCCATCAAGACAGGACAGATCCTGCCGAAAGTCAAGGCGGACAGAAGCAGCGTGAACCTGTATCTGTCTAACAAGAATTATGTGGCCACCTTTATTGTCAACAGAAGTGAGGCGAAGACGATCGGTAATGTGGAGTCCATTGCATTTGGAGAGAAGGATACGAACGCGCAGGAATCCTTTGTGACAACGGAGGACGAGGTGACCGGTAAGCATACAGTGATCGATTCGGAGCAGTTAGAGGAAGGTTCGCTGTTAGTGAAATTGAAGCTGCGGGATACCGTGTTCTACGGATGCGATACGACCAATAAGCTTACGATGTATGTGAGATTTGAGGGCCAGGGCACGAATACGCCGGGTACTGCGGTGACCATGAATGTCAAGATCAACAAGTAAGTCTGTAAAGGGAGGCAGGTACAAGTTTTGGGAAGACTTGGACCTGTCTCTTTTTGTCATATAGGAAATTTCAGGACAGAGCAGCTTTTGACGCGGCACAGGCAAAGAATGGAATCGTCTTTAAAGAAATGTGAGAAGATTGCATATTTCAGGAAAATAAGGTAAAATCTGTTATGTATGACAAGAATGGCTGGAAATGGTGGGATCATGTGGAAAGTATCGTTGTTGGTTACAACTTATAATGTAAAAGAGAATTTGAAGATAACATTGGCGAACATAGAAGAACAGGATTATCCGTCTATTGAAGTTGTTATTGTGGACGGGCAGTCCGATGACGGTACCCTGGATGTGATCCGCGCATTTGCAGAGAAACATCAGAATCCGCCCTGTACGGTGCGCTGGGTCTCGGAACCGGATGAGGGACTTTATGATGCCATGAATAAGGCATGCAGGATGTGTACCGGGGATATCGTAGCGGTCTGTAATGACAGATTATGCACACCGGATTCGGTTTCAAAACTGGTACGGGCCATTGAGCAGGGTGGAGAAGGATGTATCGGTGCCCATGCCGATCTGGTCTATGTGGAAGGCGAACGCGTTGTCAGGAAATGGCATATGGGAGAAGGACGGCTGGCAGACGGCTGGCTTCCGGGGCATCCGACCATGTTTTTGAAACGGGAGATCTATGAGAATTATGGACTTTATGATACGTCATACAGGTGTTCTGCAGATTATGAATTCATGGTGCGCTTTCTGAAAGATGAGAGGAATCGTCTGGCTTATGTGCCGGAGATATTGGTCGTCATGTTCTATGGAGGAATAAGCAATGCCGGACTCCGTAATTACATGGTTTCCTTTTGGGAAGGATATCTGGGTCTTAAGCGGAACGGAGTGTCACATCCGCTGTTGATCTCCGTGAAGAGAACCTTGCTGGTTCTGAAGCAGTTTGGGCATTGATGTATTTGACGGATGGTTTGATCGCTGAACACAGGCGGCAGACTAAGAGGGAGGCATGGTCATCAAGATGGTCAGATTTGATAAAGTAAAAAGAGCGGTCTACCCGGTCGCGAACACGGTCATCCGTATTTTGCTGTTGCTTATTACGGTGGGTCTGTGCCTTCAGAGTCTGTTCAGCACGAGTTTCATTGGCCGGATCACGACGGAAACCGGAAGACGGCAGGAAAGGACGTTGAACATAGCAGATCAGCCATGGAAACACCTGCTGGTATTTCTGCTGTTTACTGCGCTGGGTGCAGCATGTTACCGTGGATATCATATGTTGAGAGAGCGCGTCGGGAATCGGCAAGCGGATTGGCGCTATAATGGAAAAGAAAGCAGCGGGGAGAATAGCAGCAATCGCCAAAGATATGGCCGGTTTATGTGGATTCTCAGCGCTTTTGTGCTGCTTTCGGGCACGGCATGGATTCTGATCACACAGCTTGCGCCAGGGTCTGACCCGGCGAAGGTGTACAGTATCGCCATGCAGTGGAGGCGGGGGAATTTTTCTTCTTACGCGGAAGGCGGCTATCTGTTCCGCTACCCGTTTCAGGCGGGGATCATCTTATTCTATTATCTTTTGTCTTTTGTGCTTGGTATCGACAATTATGTGGGACTGCAGATCGTCAATGTGCTTGCGCTTGTGGCAGTTTATGTATTACTGGTAAAGCTGTCGGCTCTTTTCTGGAAGAAGGATCGGAAACTGCCGATGCTTGTCTATATCGTGTTGATCTTATGGGTGCCGCTGGCCTTCTATGTGACCTATCTGTATGGGATCCTGCCGGGAATGGCGCTGTCTTTGGGCGCGGTATATTATATGACAAAGTATATCGATACGAGAAAATACCGCTATATTGTGCCGGCCTGTCTTTGTATGGGGGCAGCGACGGTGATCAAGATGAACTGCCTGATCTATATGGTGGCGATCGCCTGCTTTCTGCTCTACGATGCGCTGGACATAGTCCTGTCCGACAGGAAAGAGGCAGGCAGGCGCTGGGTGGTATCGTTGGCGGCGATCGCATTGATGGGCGTGAGCGTTGCGGGATGCAACCTGGCCACGGAGCGGTATGTGGAGCATTTGTCCGGCTATAAGGCGGGCAGCGGCGAAGAGATGATCTCGTGGGTCGTGATGGGATTGCAGGAAACGCCGCTGGGGCCGGGAGGATACAGCGGTTATATCGGAGACGTTTTTATCCAGTATGAGTATGATGCAGAGAAGATCAGGGAAGCCTCGCTTCGGGATATCAAGAAGATTCTGACAAGAATGTCAGATAATCTCTGGGAGGATGGAATTCCCTTTTTCGCAAGAAAAAATGCATTCCAGTGGAACGATCCGACCTTTATCGGCATGGATCGCACGAAGGGAAGGACCTCAGCCATTGACATGCCGGACTTTGCCGTCAGTGTGATTGAAGGCAGGGGCAGTGTCCTGTTGTCGGTGCTGCTGAATTATGCGCAGACGCTGCTTCTGTTTGGAGTACTTCTGTATCTGTGGTTCAGCCGCCGCAGCAGGAATCTGTACGAGCTGATGGGCGCGGTGGTCTTTCTGGGCGGTTATCTGTTTCATTTCCTATGGGAGTCAAGTGCGTCCTACACGATACCGTACTTTGTGGTGCTGATCCCTTATGCAGTGAAAGGATTGGCTGACTGGATCTGCTATGTTGCGCAACTGCCGTCTGCGGTCAGGACATGTAGGGGTATCAAGAAGAGAACATGGGAGTTACTGGTACGGCACAGACTGATGGCGGCCGGGATCCTCCTTATGATGCTGTTGTTTGCGGTGTTTGCCCGGAGCAATCTGTTTGACAGGACGATCGCCCTGGATGACGGGGAAGAAGCGCTGGCACAATTCTATCAGGAGGATCAGGCATCTGCAGAGAAGCGGGCGCGGGCCGCAGAACTTCAAAACGGGTATTACTATCTGTCTCCTTATCTGGACCGCGGAGTGTCAGTCATGGAAAAGAATGGAGAAGTGACAACTGTGTCAGTGACGGAAAATATGACAGGATCGTCAGGTGTAACAATGTCCAACAGCCAGGACGGGCAGGCCATCCTGCCGGTGCCGGCAGTAAAGGATGTTGCGCGTAAGATCCTGCTGAATCAGGAGAAGGCCGGCGGGTCGGCGCCGTCAGGGTTTACAATACGTTTCCGCAGCAATGAACAGGTATTGGCGGCAGCGGTGGAGGAAGACGCGGCTATGCTGACGATCTACATGGATGACGGCATGAATATGTTCTACCAGCCGGAGGAGAATGTGTCCTGCCGCTGGAAATTCCGGCGGGCAGAGCAGGAGGGATATTACCTTATGATAGAAGATATGGCGCTTACGTACCGTGCAGGGGCGTTGACACTGGAAGAGTGGACTGAGAGCGAGGAGCAGATATGGGTATTGTGGCAGTGACCGCAAAAGCAGGAGGCGTGGATAAGCGGGATCAGGCAGCGCTTATAGCAGGATTGATCCTTGTACTTCTTGTGCTGTCCCGCTATATTGTCAACGGAGAGCCGGTGGATGTATGCAGTGATGAGACGGAGATGACAGAGGCTCTGTCTTTGTATGACGGTATGGAGATCTGGCAGCCGTTGACTGTTTCAGAGGAAATGAACTGGAGACAGGGCTTCTATGCGTTGAACTTTGCAGTATGTGATACAAGCAGTGCAGGACAGCTGCTCTGCGTGCTGGAGCAGGGAGAAGAGTGTATAACGGACACAATTCCGTTGTGTGAGATAAGAGCCGGAGAATGGATCAGGTTAGACGGCCTGGATCTGGGGCGGCTGGAATGTGGTGAGGCGCTGCTCCACCTGAGTACGGAGGGGGTGTCGGCAGGGGAGCTGGCTGTTGCAGCCGGCCCTGACCATCATGGATTCGGCATCGCGAAACAGAGTCAGACCGCGGGGGAACTGGCTCTGGCGCAGGCATATCATTATCATCGTATGGGAATGGAATATGCGGTAAGACTGCTTTGCTTTTGCCTTGTCATGGCAGGCGCTGCGGCATTGGTACTGCTGACGCAAACCGGGCGCATGGGCGGCGAGCGCAGATGCCTGGCAGTCTTTGGGGTTATGACTCTCATGTTCATGGCCGTTATCTATCTGTTAGACAGCTCCCTGTATCTGGAGCCAACTTATGCGGAGGCGGTGACAAACTTCCTGCATTATGCCAGGGAAGAGGGGCTGGGGGCCAATCTGCTGATCACGGATGCGGGATATCTTCCGCTGCTGCCGCGTCTGATCACATTGTTTTGCGTGAAGGTGATCCGGATACCGACCGTGTATGCGCTGTATTTTATGCAGGCTGCGGCATGTCTGCTCTGCAGTATGGTCTGGGCTTTTTTTGTGTTGTATCCTTTTCATGGATTGATGCGTCTTTCCGGCAGAATTCTGTGGTGCTTCCTGGTTATGCTGACGTGTTTCTACGAGGAGACGTTGTTCTTTACCAACCATGCCTACTGGGGAATCTACCTTCTTCTTCTGCTTCTGACGGCGGATCTGGAACTTTTCTCAAGATGGATCTATGCAGCGCTTCTGGCGGCCGGCGCCCTGGTCTGCCTGTCAAAAGGGACCTATGCGGTGCTGCTGCCGCTGATGGTGGTTTATCTGCTCTTCTTCGGCAGGAGTCTTGGCAGGCGGGATAAAGCGCTGGCCTGTGTGATAGGAGGAGCCTCTCTCTTACAGCTGCTGTACTCTTTCGGCGGACAGGGAGACGGCGGCAGATGGGTCAAAGCCTCCTCTATGGGACAGCCGGGTTATTGGTTCAGGCTGGCCGGAAGGACATTTACGGATTTTGGCGCGTACCTGCTTGCGCCTCTGGGCAGGCAGATCCAGCAGATGCCGGTCCTGGTCCTTGTGGTAACGTTTCTTGCGGCAGTGTTTCTTGCGGTGCATTTTACGGGGAAGGCGCTGATTCCCATAGTAAAGGGCAGAACCATAGACAGAAGAACCGCGGTGTTCTACGGGATGGTGATGTTCCAGCTGATCGTGTCGGCCTTTTATCTGCTTACCGTCAAGAGAGTGCCGGATTCCTGGCAGGATATCGGCAGGATTACGATCGGGCAGATGGGACATAAGTATGAGATCTTTTCCAATATCGGATTTTATATGCTGCTGCTGACGGGAGGCGCGGCGCTGAAACCTAAAGGCAGCATGGAAACAGACAGTGGAACCTTGGGCAGCAGGCGGGAGAAAAAGACGGCGGGGTGTCTGGGACAATATGGTGTGCTTATACTGCTGGCAGTCTTCTGTCTGACCAATCCTGTCCTGCAGCTGTCCGGCTGGAAAGATGCCGGAATCTCCGACGGCAGGGTGTATGACGGTGACATCAACGCAGGCTGGTGGGAGAATAAGGAGCTTTTGTCAAACAGCGCATTCTTTGTTCCGGTTCGTGGGGATAATTGGGGATACAGCCGCAATGCCACGCTATACCAGGTGGGAACAGACGCTTATTTCGAGGAGGTACCCTGTAATAATCTGGAGGTGAAGGCGCCGTCAGGATATCAAAGCGAATATGAGATGCCGGAAGAAGTACAGACGCAGAACGTGATTCAGGTGATGATCGAGCAGCCCTGGCGGATCGACCGTCCGGTCTGCAGAGTGCAGCTGTTTGATGATAAGGAGAATCTGATTGCCGAAGCCAGGCAGACCAGTTCCGGCAGGAACAAGAAGTGTATCTTTGCTTTGACGTCACCGGCAACAGGCGTGAAGACGATAAGATTCGTGGACGAGAAGGGAGAGCCGGTGTACTTTAAAGATTATATTGCCTGGCTGCATGCATGGTAATCGTCCGCGGCCTCATAGCAGGAAACGAAAAAGCCGTGCGAGTCTGTACCGTACGCAGAGTGCATAGAGCTTATTGTGGAGTCCGGTAATGTTTCGCAGGGAAACCGTTTTGAAGGCTGCCCGGATATACGGATCATCACATTCTGCCAGAAAGCGTTTCCTGAAATCGCTGCCTTCCTGCCGCATTGTCTCAAATACCGGCACAAAGGTCAGCAGGCTTTGGTATACGAAGAAATATTGCAGCTGCTTATGAATAAGCGGGTATCTGGCGGGATCGATGAACCTGCGGTAGGTTTCAAACATTGTATGATTCTCTTCAAGACGCCTGCTGTCCATATGGTGGCAGAGGGAGTCGGCATTACTTCGGTAATAGTAGAAGGCCTCCTGGCAGAAATATACGCTTTCGGCTTCCAGCATACATGCATAAGTGATGGGCCCGTCTTCTCCGACGATAATATTGTGGGGAAGACGGAACAGATACCGTTCCAAAAGCTCACGCCGAAACAGTTTGTTCCATAGGTTTGGGGCAATGCCAAATACGAAATAGGTCCCAAAATAGATCATATTGGGGTATACTGTTTCTGTAAGCTGCGTTTTGTCATAGAAACCGGCGGGGAAAGGGATGTCGCAGAGTTTCTCCTTATCCGGCATGACTGCCGTAAAGTTGCAGTGGATGAGGTCGGCATGGGTATCTTTTGCAGCGGTGCACATGCGGCGGTACATTTCCGGAGAAACCCAGTCGTCGCTGTCTACGAATGCGATGTATTGCCCGCGGCTTGCCTTTACCCCGTTTTGTCTGGCGGCAGTATGGCCGCTGTTGGGCTGATGAAGGCAGTGAATACGGGGATCTGCTGCGGCATAGGCATCGCAGAGGGAAGGACAGCGGTCCGTAGAACCGTCGTCCACCAGAATGACTTCATAGTCGCTATAATCCTGTGCCAGAATACTGTCCAGACAGCAGGCAAGATATTTCCCGGCGTTGTAAACAGGTATGACAATACTTAAAAAGGGTGTGGCTGACATGTTGATTCCTCTTTCCCGGCATGAAGTAAGCCGCGCTTTTCAATGAGGTGTATCCGTTAAAGAGCGGCGCCTGTAAATGAGCCATGCTTGTGCTATTGTAACGTGTCTGGCGAGAAATGGCAAGCGGAAGAAAGGGACAGGATAAAATGAAAATTGTATTTATGATTCCGAATATGACGGGCGGCGGAACGGAACGGGTCATTTCGCTTCTGTCGGCAGAGTATGTCAAAAGAGGATATGAGGTGGCCATTATGCAGTTTGCCGGCTATGAACATGCGTACGAGCTTGACAGCAGGGTGGAAGACTTCAGCGTGGCCGGAAGATCCGGAGGGAATCTCTTTACGGTGTTAAAAAAGCTGACCGGCATACGAAGATATTTTAAACAGAATCCGGACTGCCATATCTTCGCGTTCTGTGTTATGGGGGCTGTCTATGCAGCCATGACTACATGGGGGCTGCGAAGGCCTATTCTGGTGGCGGAACGAAACAGTCCTGACAGCTGCAATATTAAGAAGCTGCGGAACTGGGCGTACAGGCGGGCAGACAGGATCACCTTCCAGACGGAGGATGGCATCGGTTATTTTCCGAAAGAGATAGCAAAGAAGGCGGTGGTGATACCGAATCCGGTAGATGCTTCTGTCCCGGCGCGCTTTGAGGGTGACAGGAAGCGGCGGGTAGTTACGGTGGGCAGGCTGCATAAGCAGAAGAACCATGCGCTTTTGCTGAATGCCTTTGCCGATTTCTCCGCCCGGTTCCCGGAGTATGAACTGCATGTATACGGAGAGGGAGAACTGGAGGAAGCGCTGAAGAAGCAGGCGGAAGACCTGCGGATAGGCGGTAAGGTGGTCTGGCACGGCTTCTGTGCCGACGTCAGAGATGAGATACAGGATGCGGGAATGTTCGTTCTTTCCTCTGACTTTGAAGGTATTTCCAACTCCATGCTGGAAGCCCTGGCTATGGGCGTCCCGACGATCTGTACAGATTGTCCTATCGGCGGCGCGAGAATCTATATACAAGACGGAACAAACGGCCTGCTTGTCCCGACAGGGGACAGGCAGGCATTGGGAGAAGCTATGTGCAGGGTGGCGGCGGATCCGCAGCTGGCGCAGAAGCTGTCAGTCAATGCTGCCAGGATCAAGGAGAAGTATTCTCTGTCCGGCATCGCAGAAGAATTTCTGAAGGCGGCGGATCTGGTTTAGAGGAAGCGCGGCAGTACGCTGTGGATCCGGCCTGGGGGAAGCAGGGCGGTAAGCTGCGGATATGACAGGGTATTTTGGATATGGATTCAGGATTTTGATCGGGCAGATCGAGGATAAGGCAGGTGGGAGCTGATGAGTACGATCACGATAATAACGCCGACATATAACAGGGCAGATTTGCTGCCGCGGCTGTATGAGAGCCTGGCCCGGCAGACGGACAGGGATTTTGAGTGGCTTGTGGTGGACGATGGCAGCACTGACAGAACAGAAGAGCTGATACGGCAGTATTGTCAGACCGGTGCGGTCGGGATCACTTATATAAGACAGGAAAATGCAGGGAAGCACACGGCACTTAACAGGGGGATAGCCATGATCCGGTCGGAACTGACCTTTATTGTGGACAGTGACGACTATCTGCCGGAAGATGCGGTTGCGATCATCCTCGCGTACCACCGGAAGTATAAGGGGATGTCCGGGCTGTGCGGTTACAGTTTCCTGCGCTGTCATCAGGACGGAAGGGTCAATACGGCCTATTTCCCGAAAGACGAAATGATCGCCACGTATCTGGAAGCCAGGATCAACGGTAATATTGGCGGGGATAAGGCGGAGGTCTTCTATACCGAGCTGCTGCGCAGGTATCCGTTCCCGGTATTTGCGCAGGAGAAGTATATGCCGGAGGATGTGGTATGGATGCAGATGTCCGGGCCGTACCGTATGGTGCACATCAATCGGAATATTTACATCTGCGAATATCTGGAGGGTGGTCTGACGAACACCGGAAGAAACATGAAGATACGCTCTCCGAAGGGCATGGTATTGCGTTCCGAGACCTATCTGCATGACAAGGAGGTATGCTTCCGCGTCAGGTGCAAGATGATGATACTGTATATCATCTACGGGCATTTTGCCGGATACGGCAGGAAAGAGCTTTTTGCACGGGTACCCGGCAAAGGCCTGTGCCTGGCCTTATGGCTCCCTTCCTGCCTGATGTACCTGATATGGCGGAAGAAATATTTGGTAACAGTTCAGCCATGAAACAATTCGCGGTCTATGCGTAGGCGCTTGCACACAAAGCACTGACTGCTGAACTGTTACTACCTGAATCAGACATCGCATTTTTATGTCGCGGTCAAAAGAATAATTTGGTATAATAAAACAGTTACAAGTAACGGTATTAGAAATTTCGTGACTGTAAATACAGGGAGTATGCATGCAGATAAATATTGCATTTTGTTTTGATCATAATCTGTGCAGGCAGGTTCAGGTGGCGCTTGCGTCTTTGCTGGACAGTTGCAGTAAAGGACAGACGCATTACCACGTCTATTGTATCTGCACCAGGGAGGCAGCCGGCGTCGAACAGAAGTTGAGGCAGATTCTGGAGGTGCGTGACAAGGAGTCGCTTCTCACGATGAAAGTGGTGGACAATCCTTACCAGGATGCCTATGAGGTCAGAGGCATTTCCACGGCAACTTATCTTAGGCTGGAACTGCCCGGTCTTTTGCCGGACGTGGACAAGATCCTGTATACGGATGTAGATATTCTGTTCCGGGGCGGTCTGGAAGAACTGTGGCAGACACCGATGGAAGGGAAACTGCTGGCAGCGGTGCGGGGCGGTGCGAACCTCTCCGACCAATGGGAAAGGAACAGCAGGCGGCCATACTGGCATCATCTGGAGAAAATGAGGGGAAACTATATTAACGCAGGGGTGACGCTCCTGCATCTGGCCAAGATACGCGCCGGGAATCTGCAGGCGCAGTGGAGAGACTGGACGAAGGAGAAGCTATATTATCAGGATCAGGACATTCTGAACATTACCTGTCAGGGCTTCATCGCTTATCTGCCCCCGATCTATAACTGCCTTGCGTACATGACGGAGGAAGACTACGGCAGGTGTATCAAGGAGGGGGTCCATTCGGCAGAGGAATGCGAGCAGGCAAAGAGGTGCCCCGTGATCATTCACTATGCCGGAGACAAACCATGGAAGCGCTATGATACGAATCTGGGATACCTTTGGTGGGATTATGTTAACAGCCAGCCGGAGCTGCAGGATCTGTTTGACGAGAAAGCGGCGAGACGCTGCCATGGGCCTACACTCTGGGACAGGGGCATGCGGAAGGTGAAGAAGATTTTGAACATGAGGAAAGAAAGAGGGCAGGAAGAATGAAGATTGCAGTTGCTGGGACAGGATATGTTGGTCTTGTTGCGGGCGTATGCTTTGCAGAGAAGGGACACGATGTAACCTGTGTTGATGTGGATGAGAATAAGGTCAGGCTGATGGAATCAGGCATTTCGCCTATTTATGAGGAGGGGCTGCAGGAACTGATGCAGAAGAATAATGCCACTGGCAGACTGCATTATACGACGGATTATCAGAATGCTTACAGAGATGTGGATGCTATTTTTATAGGGGTAGGTACACCGGAACAGCCGGATGGATCTGCCAATCTAAGCTATATTGCGACGGTATCCAGGCAGATTGCAGAGTCCGTGGAGCGGGACTGTCTGGTAGTCGTCAAGTCTACCGTGCCGGTGGGAACCAACGATAAGGTAGAGCAGTTCATCAGAGATTTCCTCATAAGGGATGTCCGGATCGAGGTGGCTTCCAATCCGGAGTTCCTGGCGCAGGGTTCCGCGGTACATGACACGCTGCATGCCGCCAGGATCATCATCGGTACGGAGAGCAAAGAGGCGGAGGAAGTGTTGAAGAAGATCTATGAGCCGTTCGGACTACCGATCGTGTCGGTGAACAGACGCTCCGCAGAGATGATCAAGTATGCCTGCAATGATTTCCTGGCGCTTAAGATCTCCTATATGAATGATATCGCGAATCTGTGTGAGCTGGTAGGGGCCGACATAGACGCCGTGGCGGAGGGGATGAGTTACGATGCAAGGATCGGTTCCCGGTTCTTAAATGCCGGGGTGGGTTATGGCGGAAGCTGTTTCCCGAAAGACACCAAGGCGCTTAAATATCTGGCCAGACAGAACGGGTATAAGCTGCGCACGGTCGAGGCGGCGGTAGATGTGAACGAGGAGCAGAAGACGAGGCTGTTCCATAAGGCAAGCAATCGGATGATCACCTTCCAGAATCTGAAAGTGGCGGTGCTCGGCCTTGCGTTTAAGGCGGGAACCGATGATCTGCGGGAAGCGCCATCGTTGGATAACGTGCAGCTTCTGCTGGAAAGCGGAGCGGATATTTATGCCTATGATCCGGTAGCGGCGGATAATTTCAGAAGAAGATATCCGGAAGGCAGGAATGAGGCGGGGACGATCCAATATGTGAAGACACCGGAGGAAGCGCTTCAGGATGCGAATATCTGTTTTATCTTTACGGAATGGAGAGAGATCAGAATGATCAAACCTGAGACTTTTCAGGAGAAAATGCGGATTCCGCTTGTATATGACGGACGTAATGTATATGAGTTGGATGCGATGAAGAATGCGGGTGTGGAGTATTATAGTATCGGGCGGTAATGACTGCCGGAAAGCGGCAGAAATGTTTCGTAATGGAGAAAACTATGAATCTATTAGACAATAATAAAACTTATTTAGTGACAGGCGGCGCCGGATTTATCGGGTTCCCTTTGTCTAAGAGCCTTTTAGAGAAGGGAGCGCGGGTCATTGGCTTCGATAATATGAATGAATATTATGATGTCAGGCTGAAAGAGGACCGGCTGGCTATTCTGAGAGAATATGAGAACTATACTTTTATCAAGGGGGATCTGGGTGACAAGGGGGATGTGTTCCGCCTGTTCCAGGAATATGCGCCCCAGGTGGTGGTCAATCTTGGAGCGCAGGCCGGTGTGCGTTACAGCATAGACAATCCGGACGCCTATATGCGCTCCAATATGATGGGATTTTTCCATGTACTGGAGGGATGCCGGTATTTTCCGGTAGAGCATCTGGTGTACGCCTCTTCCAGTTCGGTATATGGCGGGAATGAGAAGACTCCTTTTTCAACGCAGGACAAGGTGGATGAACCGGTGAGCCTGTATGCGGCAACGAAGAAATCCAATGAGCTGCTGGCGCATGCCTATAGTAAGCTGTATCGTATTCCGGTGACCGGACTGAGGTTTTTTACGGTATACGGGCCTTTTGGAAGGCCGGATATGGCGTATTATAAGTTTACGCAGAAAATCCTGGCGGGGCAGCCGATCCAGATCTATAACAATGGGGATATGTACAGGGACTTTACCTACATTGACGATATCGTCAGAGGGGTGGAGAATATTCTCTGTAATCCGCCGGAACAAAATGAGAAGGGCGTCCGATATAAATTGTACAATATCGGCAATCATAAACCGGAGAAACTGATGGATTATATAGAGGCTCTGGAGAAATGCCTGGGCAGGACGGCAGTGAAGGAGTATCTGCCGATGCAGCCCGGCGATGTGTATCAGACTTATGCGGATGTCACGGACTTGATGCGGGATTATGACTTTAAACCGGACACTTCCATAGAGGAGGGGCTTAGCAGATTCGTGGCGTGGTATCGTGAATACTATCATATTTAAAGAAGGAAACGGCAGCTTATGGACAAAAGCAGTAAGGCAGAGAGAGCCATACCGGTGTTATATCTGGTAGTGCCCTGCTACAATGAAGAAGAGATCATAGAGAAATCCGCCAGGGTGCTGGGAGATAAGATACGCCGGCTGCAGCAGGCAGGACGCATTGCTAAGGGCAGTAAAGTCATGTTCGTCAATGACGGCAGTAAGGACCGCACGCTGCAGCTGCTGCATGCGGCAGCCGCCAGGGACGGCCTGTTCTCCGTGATCAGCCTGGCCGGTAACTACGGGCATCAGAGCGCGATCTTGGCAGGGATGATGACTGCGAAACAGTATGCCGATGCCGTAGTGACAGTTGATGCAGACCTGCAGCAGGATATCGAGGCGTTAGACAGGTTCCTGGACAGTTATATGGCGGGCAGTGAAGTAGTGTATGGCGTGCGCAATGACAGGCATTCCGACGGTATCTTTAAGAAAGGCAGCGCGACGCTGTACTATAATCTGATGCATCTTCTTGGCAGCAGAGTGATCACCAATCATGCGGATTACCGTCTGATGTCTAAGAAGGCGCTGGATGCGCTGTCGCAATATGAGGAGACGAACCTGTTTCTCCGCGGGTTGATCCCGACCATGGGATTTCCGTCGGATGTGGTGTATTTCGATGTGAAGGCCAGGGAGGCGGGACATTCTAAATACACGTTAAGTAAAATGTTTACCCTGGCAATGGACGGTATCACGTCCATGAGTACCAGGCCCCTGCGGATGATCAGTGTTCTCGGCATGTTTGTCTGTCTGTTCAGCTGTGTTATGCTGGTCATTAACCTGGTGGACTGGACCAGGGGGAATAATGTGCCGGGCTACACCACAACGCTGACGGTTTCTCTGCTGATCGGGGGAATTACCCTTCTTTCGCTGGGAATCATCGGGGAATATATCGGTAAGATCTATATGGAGACGAAACACAGACCCAGATATATCGTGGATACGTTTGTATGGAAAGATACCGAGGCTCTGGCAGATGATGCCGTGAAGCAGGAGAAACGTGAAACATCACAATGATGTGCTGTTAAACAAACTGAAGCGTCGTAAATTCTAGTTTCGCGAGCAACGAGCCGAGTGGCTGCTTGTAGTGGGGCTTTGATTGACCGCAGAGCAGAATCTGAAATTCCGCTTGTGTTCTCGGCGTGAGGCGATTCAAAGTGGAGAGGAAAACGAAGAATGGATAACATTGATATACATGCGGATGACTATGCGCTGACACCGAACACATCCAGAGATATGCTTGCCTGCATGGAGAAGGGGCTGTTGGACAGTATCAGTATCGTGCCGAATATGTCATGCTTTGAGGCATGTATGGAATTGCTGTATCAGAAGATTCCGGAATTGCCCTTTCTGCCCAAAATGTCTGTCCACCTGGACTTTGTAGAAGGGCGGTGTCTTGCAGGCAAAGAGAAAGCGCCGGTTCTTGTCGGCCGGGAAGAGGCAGTCATGGGATTGTCCTGGGGAAAGCTATTTCTTCTGTCCTATATGCCATGGAAGAAAAGAACTGTGAAAACACAGCTTAAGCTGGAGATCAGGGCGCAGATTAAGGCGGTGAATACGGTCATAGACCGTGCCGTTGAGACGGCAAAGGAAGCAGGGATTCCCTGCAGGCAAAGAGGGATGCGGATTGATTCTCACCAACATGCTCATATGATCCCTGTCGTGTGGGAAGCCTTGACTGAAGTGATCGAGGAGGAAGGGTATGCGGTGGAATATATCCGGAATTCGAGAGAGATTCTGGGAGCATTCGTTAGAAGGACTGATCTGTGGAAGACATACAGAGCGGTCAATTTTGTAAAGAACAGGCTGCTGGCGCTGTATTCACATAAGGTAGAACACTATACAAGGGTTCATGACAGAAAGCAGATGTATCTGTGGGGGCTGATCATGAGCGGCCATATGGACTATGACAGGATCAAGACGCTGTATCCTGCCATAGCAGCGAAAGCCGGGAAAGACGGCCGGACGCTGGAGATCTTGTTCCATCCCGGTCTTACTTTACCTGAGGAAGTAACGGAAGAGATCGGAAGAAGCGCTGCTGAGGATTTCTATCTGCGGCCGGACCGTCATGTTGAGATGGAAGCTTTGGATAGGGTCAGAGAACTTCAAGTACGGAATGCTAGAAGCGTCTGAATTCATCGATTTCTTTCCAGATAATACTTGTAAAGTAGGCGGCGCCTTCTTCATTCAGATGATCGGAATCAGAGAAATACTGCAGACTTCCCCGAAACCTGCTGTCGCAGGAATAGTCATAGTAACTCGTACCGGTCTCGGAGGCTATTGCCGTCACCGTTTCATTAAATTCCCGCAGGAAATCTTCCGAGATAAGATTCATATAATATTCGGAAAACGGTGTCGTGATCAGGACCGGTGTGATATCGTGGCCATAGCAGTATGCGATGATATCATACAATTCTTCGATACGCTCCGGCAGAAAATATTCTTCTTTGTTATCAAAATGCCTGCTGTAACGTTCCTGGGCTCTTCTGGTAAATTCTTCCATATCTATGCCGTCGTTTGACGCGTGGGCGATCAGCGCCGGATTGATATTGGGGAACAGCTTCAGAATATCTTCACCGGCAGACAGGACAGGCAGCCTGTTGGCAATGAGGTCGATATAAGGATCATAATCCGGAATGTTCTCCGGGGATAAGAAGTGATAATAGCGCAGGCTCATGGCTTCCGCTTCCGCGGCATTGACCACTTCGTTGTTAAAGGAGAAGTAGGAGACGGGAATTAAAAGCACGCTGTTGGTCTCCATATACTGTCCGAATTCCTGCAGGATGGCATAGTCATAATCGTAGCTTTGACTGGGATTGGCAAAATTGAAGCAGATCAATCCTCTTGTATCCATGATCTCCTGATAATCGAAATCGTAGGCGCCATGGGAGCTGCCCAGATTGCCAACATGGATTTCGCAGTAGGATGTTCCCACCAGGCCGAACCTGGCGACATCCACATATTTCTGTTCATCGATCTTCTTGTAGGGCTTATTGATCCATGCGATCACGAATACGGCAGCCGTCGGGATCAGGATGCACTTCAGAACAAAACGTATAACGTCAAATTTCTTTTTCATAACAGGTAAGCCTTTTCCTTTCTGTTAAAACCGGAGATAGATAAATTCAGTTGCCACACCTTTCGGTGCAAATAAGGCGATTATCACCAAAAACAATACATATACCGGCCACCGGATAAAGAATTTCTGCTTAGAGAAACCGGCGATAACGTCACCTTTCAGAGAGGCCAGATCATAGATGGCAAGTACCAGTACGGACAACCCCATACCGATGGCAGCGATCGGCGTGATCCCCAGACATGTGATTCCTGTCTGCAGATAATTGAGCGGCCGTTCGATATCCCAGAACAGCCGGGAGAGGATCCAGACTGCATCTTCCATACTGTTTGCGCGGAAGAAGATCCAGGTAAAGCATAGTAAGAGGAAGGTGATCGGAAGCTGCCACCAGTGTTTGCGCCGCTTGATCTCTACTCCTTTTCTCTTCTTGGGGAAGAGCAGGGTCTCGATCACCTGCAGCAGACCGTGAATACCACCCCAGAGAATAAAGGTGAGGCTGCTGCCATGCCAGAAACCGCTGACCAGAAAGGTGATGAGCAGATTCAGGCAGTGTCGCCATTTTGCTACTCTGTTGCCTCCAAGCGGAATGTAAACATAATCCCGGAACCATGTGGAGAGCGATATATGCCAGCGGCTCCAGAATTCTCTGATCGAGAAAGAAAAGTAGGGACTTTTGAAGTTGGTCATCAGGTCGATGCCAAATAACCGGGCACAGCCGATGGCGATATCCGAATATCCTGAGAAATCACAATAGATTTCGATAGCAAACATGAGAGTGGCAATGATGAAGGCAAGTCCGACATAAGACTGTGCATTATTATAAACATCATTGACGGTAGAAGCAAAGACATCGGCGATGACCAGCTTCTTGAAATACCCCCAGACCATCAGTTTCAGACCGTAGGTAACATTGTCGTAGACAAAGGGACGCTCCTTCTTATATTGGGGCAGAAGGCTGTCCGCCCTGCCGATGGGACCGGCCAGAAGCTGCGGGAAAAAGGATACGAACAATGCATAGTAACCGAAGTGATGCTCTGCCTTGCTCTTGCCGCGATATACGTCGATCAGATACCCCATGGACTGGAAGAAATAGAAGGAAACACCGGCCGGAAGAATAAGGGACAGTGTGAGTGGCTGCAGCGAAAGCTTTCCGGCGGCGATCATTTCGTTAAGCCGGGCGATCAGTGGATTGCATGTCTTATAGAGGAGCAGTATCATTACCAGCGGAAGAACACCGCCCAAAAGGCAGAGCTTCCTTCTGGAAGACGAGGGAGCTGTTTCCAGTCTGATAGCCAGGGTGTAGGTGAGTATGGTCGTGAAGAGAAGCAGCAGCCCGTAACCCGGGTGCAGATTCATGTAGAAAGCATAGCTGGCGATCAACAGGAATATCCAGCGGTATCTGTGCGGTACTAGGTAATATAGGATAAATACGATCGGTAAGAATATGGCAAATTGCACGGAATTAAATAACATTATTAACCTCCAGATTGTGTAATGCGGATGACAAAAGACCGCACGCCCCTTTTAACTTATATATTCTACTGCAATTTCTCGGATTATGCAATTGTGTTTTGCTTGAATTATAATTGACAATATATTAATATTAATAAAGTATATCGGCTATGATATTTGGTACAGTGAAAGCAAGCCGGACGGTTCTGGCAGGCACTGTTTGGGATAGAGATCGTGAAGAGGTTGGACAGGTGACGGGACAATACGACAGAATTATCATAGGTGCAGGGATCTACGGGCTGTATGCCGCTCTTTTCTGCTGCCAAAGGGGTCAGCATGTGTTGGTGCTTGAATGTGACCAGACGGCATTCGGGAGAGCGACTTATATCAATCAGGCAAGGGTACATCAAGGATATCACTATCCAAGATCAATGTCTACCGCAATGAAATCGGCAGGTTATTTTGAACGATTTAACAAGGATTTTGCGTTCTGTATTAACAAGGAATTTGATAAGATATACGCTACCTCCAGCCAGCTTTCATGGTCCGACGGACAGCAGTTCAAGGCGTTTTGTGCGGCGGCGAACATTCCGTGTGAGGAATTGCACCCCGAAAGATTTTTCAAGAAGGGGATGTGTGACGGTGCTTTCCGTACCCGGGAATTTACTTATGATGCAATGATCCTGAAGGCATATTATCTTGATAAACTGTCAGAGTTTCCTTCGTTTGAAATACAATATGGGGCTTACATTACAGAAATAGGGAAGGAGACAGATCGTTACGTGATCAGAACGAGAGACGGCGGCACATATAGGACCGGATTTGTTCTGAATGCTTCTTATGCCGGATCAAATCAGGTTCTGGCAATAGCCGGATATGAGAAATTTGCGATTAAATATGAACTATGTGAAATTATCCTGTGCAATGGGAACGATAAGCTTCGACCGTACGGCTTTACGGTGATGGACGGGCCGTTTTTCTCTATTATGCCGTTTGGGAAGACCGGCCTGCACTCCCTCACTTCGGTTACCTTTACACCGCACGCTACGAGTTATGACGAACTGCCTGTCTTTGCATGCCAGAGACAAAGCGGAGGATACTGTTCGGCACAGAGGCTGGGAAACTGCAGCGATTGTCCTGCCAGGCCGGCTACGGCATTTCCCTATATGGCCAGTCTGGCAGGAAAGTATCTGCGGGAGGAATATGGATTTGTATACAGGGAATCTCTGTTTTCGATGAAACCGATCCTCATGAGTTCGGAAATAGATGATTCCAGACCGACTGTGATCAGGATATATTCTGAGAATCCTACGTTTGTTGGGGTTTTGTCAGGCAAGATAAATACCGTTTACGATCTGGATGAGGTATTGAGTGATGGCGAATAAAGCAAAAAATTTTGTGTCGGCTGTAATTTATGTGCATAATGCCGAAGCGCGTATAGACGGATTTCTGAGAACGGTCATGACGGTTCTGGAAGAGAACTTTGAGTATGCCGAGATTATCTGCGTCAATGACCATTCTGAAGATAACAGTGTGCAAGTGATCAGAGAGATCAGTGAAACGGCCGGCAGTATCAGCGTGACTGTCTTAAACATGAGTTATTTTCATGGAGTGGAAGGGGCAATGAATGCAGGAACAGATCTGTCTATCGGTGATTTTGTCTTTGAATTTGACAATACGGTCTTAGATTTTGCACCGGAGAAGATCATGGAGATCTACAACAGGATGCTCGAAGGGTATGACATTGTGAGCGCCGCGCCCGACAAAAGAGAGAAAGTAACATCCAGAGTATTTTATTGGGTGTTTGACCATTCTACCGAGCTTTCCTATAAGATGAGAACGGAAAGTTTCAGGATCTTAAGCCGCAGGGTCATTAACCGGATCAGCTCGATGAATAAAACGGTTCCATACAGAAAGGCGGTGTACGCAAACTGCGGATTGAAAACAGACACGCTCAGATATGAGGTGAAGAGAAGCGGCGCCGGCAGAGCAGATAAGAAGGAGAGAGACTATCGTCTTGGCCTGGCGGTAGATTCTCTGATTCTCTTTACGGAGGTTGGATATAGATTTTCAAAGGGTATGACAGTTTTGATGATGCTGATGTCCATATTCATGGTCGCCTATTCTATTATCATCTACACTTCTTTTCATCCGGTGGAAGGCTGGACTACAACGATCTTGTTTCTATCAGTAGCTTTCTTCGGATTGTTTGGTGTGCTGACTGTTATCATTAAATATCTGCAGCTGATAGTAGGACTTGTGTTTAAGAGACAACAATACAGCTTTGAGAGTATAGAGAAGTTAACGAAGAAATAGTCATAAGTTATACGGAGGTAGGAATGAAAGCACTGGTTGGTCATACGGGATTTGTTGGAAGCAATCTTTATGCGGAAGGAAAATTTGACGCTGTCTATAATTCAAAGAATATTGAGGAGGCATATGGAACGAATCCGGAACTTCTTGTCTATGCGGGGATGAGAGCAGAGAAGTATCTGGCAAATAATGCACCGGAAAAGGATCTGGAGCTGATCAGACAGGCAGAAGATAATATCAGGAAGATCAATCCGAAGAAGTTGGTGCTCATATCGACCATTGATGTCTTTAAGAGGCCTGAGAATGTAGATGAAAATTCGGCAGTGGATCTGGAAGATCTGCATGCCTATGGTTATGACCGTTACCTGCTTGAAGAATGGGTGAGAGAGCATTTTTCTGACGCATTGATCGTCAGGCTCCCGGGACTCTTTGGACGAAATATCAAGAAGAACTTTATCTATGATTTCATTCATGAGATCCCGTCGATGCTGAAGGATACAAAATTTGAGGAACTGGCGGCGCGAGATCCGGAGATCGGTAAGTATTATCACCGGCAGCCTAATGGATTTTATAAAGTAACGGTATCCGATCAAGACAGGAAAGAATTAAAGAGCAGATTTCGGGATCTGGGGTTTTGCGCACTTAATTTTACGGACAGCAGAAGCGTTTATCAATTCTACAATCTGGCTTATCTGTGGAAGGATATACAGACAGCGCTGCAAGAAGGAATCTTGTTGTGGCATCCGGCGACAGAACCGGTATCTGCAGCTGAAGTTTATGAATATCTTACCGGAAGAAAGTTTGTAAATGAGTTGGAAGGAAAGCCTGCAGAATATAATTACAGAACGATTTACGACACGGTTTTTTGTGGAGGAAACGGATATATTGCAGATAAGCAACAGGTTTTAAGGGATATCAAAGCATTTGTTGAGAAGGAGATCGCTGGTGAGGACTAATAAGATCGCACTGCTACTGCTTACATGTATCATGTTGGCGGTGGTTATCGGCATGGGCGTAATGGATCCGTTTGTGCACGGGTACTATTGCGAAGAGACAGAGTATTGGCAGATTCCGTCGGAAGATTTTCGGGAAAGTATTCGGTTGGACGATACGGTTTTTGAAATGGAGTTTTCACCCCGGAAAGCATATCTGGCAGGATTTGAGGTCAGACTGGAGGAGCAGCCGGAGGGTATGGGCGGAACATTACGCCTGGATATTCTGGATGAAAAAGGAAAACATCTCGAAACCGTCCGTGCCGATCTGAACGGAGTCGATCCGGCACTCTGGTATAAGGTGTATATCAAAGCAAGATTAAAGAAGCAGGAAGTGTATACACTCAGAGTTTCGGCGGAGGATTATGTTACGGCTCCGGCTCTGAAAGCCGTGGATAATGTGTATCTTCCCGAGGAAACGCGGACCGGCAATCTTCTTATAGGATATGCTTATGCAAAACCTACATTTACCGTGCAGAATAAAGTTGTTATGGCAATGTTTATTGTTGCGGCATGGGTATTTGCCTGTACCTTTTTTATTGGGAAGAAATATCGGGCGATAATGCAGCGCGTGGCGATGGCTATACTCATGGTAGCAGTATTGACATGGAATTATATGTATAATTCCATGGATAAACAGAACAGTGAATTCCTGAAGTTTCAGGCGGATAGTGAAGCTCTTGTTACGGGAACAGTGTTTGCCGATCAGGATGGTACCTGGTTTTTGCATGAAAATGAACGGGGCTATGGACTGGGTAAATATCATTATTTGCGCGGTGATCTATATGGAACGTCCTATTTGTCGGATGATAACTGGCTGGCCGGATATTCCAGAACGGAAGCGGCAGTCATAGTTACGGCAAGTGAGCACACCCGCAGCGCAGCGGCAGCCGGTAACTATATGGTATTTGACAATGGGGAAGAGTTTCAGATCACGTATACCGAAGAGAAGGATGGTAATCTTGTGATCCATTTGGACGGTGATAGTGTGCTTACGCCGGCGGGGTATGGAAGCCTTGATGATGTGGTGTTCTATGATTCGGAAGGACAACAGATAGCAGCGAACTGGATCACGGCATATGAGAGTCAGTATGGATTGCAGGGGAAATTATTCAAACGACTGGCGAGATTTATGGAAGACGGGCAGGCCATCGACAATCTCTATCTGTTGTGTTCTATGGCGGCAGCAGTGGTGTTTGTCCTGATCGTGCAGTTGATCTTAGTAAAGTACGATTCGGTACTGGCTGGGTGTTTTTATGTTACTTTCTGGCTGTCCCCGTGGATCGTAAACTTTGCAAGGAATCTCTATTGGGTGGAGTTCACCTGGTTTATCCCGATGGCAGTCGGACTTTTCTGCGCATGGAAGATTGATGACAGGCGGTGTAGGATCATCAGCTATTTCATGGCGTTTATCTCAATAGCCGGAAAATGCCTGTGTGGATATGAATATATATCGGTGATCATGATGGGAATGGTGGCCTTTCTTCTGGTTGACTTCGTTATGGCGGCAGTAAGAAGGGATAAGAGGAAAGCAGGGCGATTGTTTTGGACGATCGTATTCATTAGTATTGCCGCGGTGGCAGGATTTGTGATGGCTATCATAATCCATGCTTCGTTAAGAGGACAGGGGGATATTCTTGCGGGAGTGAGGAGTATCATTGAACAGGATGTCTTAAGAAGGACAAGCGGAGCCGATCTGAATGCGTTTCATTCCAGTTATTGGGATTCCTTTAATGCTTCCGTGTGGGAAGTGTACTGTGAATATTTCCATTTTTCGACAGAAATCATAACAGGAATGGCAGGGAACCTTTTTCCGTTGTTATGTCTTGTACCATTGTTTATTTTCGGTTGTGAATATAAGAAGGGGAAGCAGGGGCTGGAACTGCCGGTCATGTACCTTGTGTTTTTCCTTACATCGGTATCATGGTTCTGCCTGGCAAAAGCGCATTCCTATCAGCATACACACATGAACTTTGTGTTGTGGTATTTTGGATATATCCAGATCTGTTTCTATATTGTGATCAACAAAGTCAGGGAATCATTCAGAAATGTTTCCGGCAGGACGAAAGGAGAGAATAGATGTTGAAATTGTCTGTCTCTAATATAGGCTGGAACGCTGAGCAGGACGAGGAAGTCTATACTTTAATGAAGAAATATCAGTTTACCGGGCTGGAAATTGCACCGACCAGGATATTCCCGGAGAAGCCGTATGAGCGATTGGAGGAGGCGACTCTGTGGAGCAGAGATCTGGCAGAGAAGCATGGATTTACGGTCACGTCCTTACAGTCGATCTGGTTTGGCAGACAGGAAAGACTGTTTGGAACGGACGAAGAGAGAGAGGTTCTTGCGGAGTATACCAGGCAGGCCACGGGCAGCTCCAGCTCCCGGATGAGCGCGTTCTGCTCCCCCAGCTCCATGCTGTCCGATTCAATCAGGGCAAACCGAAAGGCGGTCACGTTGTCATTCT
>OFGO01000785.1_pt1 | contig 27456 bp, 28 predicted proteins | sample 1521761 | NCBI WGS metagenome assembly OFGO01 (sample SAMEA3504128, study PRJEB24116) | mouse gut metagenome | biome: mouse gut; feature: mouse-associated habitat; material: faeces | place: Denmark | collected 2011
ACAGCAACTATGTGGCTTTCAGACACTTTCACGGCTGTGCCGTGAATAATCTAGGATCAAGATACTATTCAAATGATACAAAACACAAATCGCAGACAAAATAATCACAAATTTGTAATTTCTCCTCTTAATTAATGTCCAGACCAGAATATAACATGACACAATAAATCCAACAATCGCCTGATGGCTGGTAAGGACTAATATCAGTATTAAAATCCAGTGTTCCCGATTGGATAAAAAGCTTTTCAAAGAGGGGGAGCTTTCAGGCTGCCGCGGCGTTTTTGGGGGTTCTTCCTCACTATCCGCTGCTTTTGTTCCCAGCAGCTCATCTACGGATATCCCGTAAACCTCACTGAGGAGAGTCAGGTTATCGATATCCGGGTAAGCGGCTCCGTTTTCCCAGCGGGAGATAGCCTGCCGTGAGATGCCGAGCTTTGCGGCGACGTCATTTTGCGACAGGTTTCTTTCCTTACGCGCTTTCTTAAGATTGGAGTGTAAACTTACGGATTCTGCCATGGGGTAATTGCTCCTTTTCTGGTACTTTTAAGATTATTATAGCTGTATGTCTTTCTTATGTAAATGAATTTTTACTTATAACGGTCTTTGTTTCCTTAAATTAAGAATTCTGTAACAAATGCTTTTCTTATCCGTCTAATATATATGAAAAAACCGGAAACATAAAGGAGGAAGAGGAACATGAGAAAAGCAGTTATTTTAAGCGTGCTGTGCATACTGGCTGTATGTATGGCGGGATGCCGGGAAAATGATATTGACAATCGTAAGCGGACGGATGCGTCTAAGGATAAGACGCTGCCCATCTATGAGGAGAATGACAAAGAGATTGAAAAAGAATCTGACCTTGCGGCGCTAAAGGATGTCTATAAGTCGGAAGTCGTCTGTGAGGAATGGATAAGTCCGGATATAGAAAGTCCGGGCGGAGTTCTCTGCGGTGAAACGGGCGTAATTGTCACGGACAGGGAAAAGAACTGCATTGTCAAGACGGACGATTCGGGCAATGTGATAAAGAAAGCAGGCGGAACGGGGAGCGGAGAAGGAAAGTTCCTAAACCCTGGAGCAGTTGCCGGGTATAAAGACGAAATTTTCGTTATAGATGAAGGGAATCAGCGGATACAGGTGTTTGACTGGGAGCTGAATTATGTCAGGGAAATCAGGTTAAAATCTAAAAAGGAAGTAGACCTTGATTTTAGGCCGGGCTACCTCGCCGTCAGCCGGGAAGGGGTGTATGTTTCAGGAAACTCTCTGAGAAAAACGGTGATTGACAGGTACGGGGAGGGAGAGCCGGAGGAAGTCGGAGATAACTTTATCGGCTCGGTCGTTTCATACAAAGATAAAATATATGCCATTAATTCCATGGTCCGGTATTACAGTGAGGAGTATGACAGCTTTGGTGCCGCAACCAACGGCCCGGCATGGCTTTTAGAGGTAAATAAGGAGAAACTCTGCAAATTTGTCAAACTGCCTCACGGGTTTAATATAAAGGGGTTCGTCATGGAGGAGAGCAGGATTGTATGCATTTCAGGATCGGCGGAGGCTGTTTTTGTGTTAAGCCCTGACGGGGAATACGAGGAAACGTTTGCCTATATACAGGGGCTTGTAGATGAAGAATTTCCGCAGATTTCCGGCAGCGGGAGGGGGGAGTATTATATAGTGCTGCCGGATGCCGGGAGGATTTTCCGGTGCCGTACGTCGTGAAAAGCAAGACAAATCAATATGTCAGCATTTTAAAACAGCCGTACTGAGCAGCCAGAACAGAATGATATGCAGAGGGTAGAAGAGATAGAAAGAATATTTCACTTTACGGCCTTGCCTTTGATTATAAGACAGAATCAGGGGCAGGGCGAAAAGCATACACCACTGATAATTGATGAAAATCATGCTCCCTTCCGTGGAGGGCATATCGATTCCAACAAACACTTCTAATATGTATTCTAGGATGCCAGAAAGGGCATCGCCGACTACAGGGATGTAAGCCTGGATTTTGCCAAGGATCGCCGGTATCACATAGGTTGCCATGCTGAAAGTGTATGCTAGGATGTAGACGGCAAATGCGGCGGATAAGCGTTTCTTTTCCCCGGAAAACCAATAGAATATCATGCCGATAAGGACATAGACAAGGCCGCCTTCCAGAGTGAAAATGCTCCCTGACAGGGCGGGCAGCAGATAAAAGCAGAATGCCTCCATGTCCGCGCTGCTGTTTGCAGCCCATATGGCGCAGATGATACAGGAAGTCCATATGAAAAGCTCTTCTAGTTTAATATATAACAATGAAATTTCTCTGAGCAGTGTGATTGCACTGGCATATTATAGCGCATGCAGAGATTATACTCTTGTAAGAGAATTGCCGGCAGGAAATGGGTTTGCCGATATGGTTTTTCTTCCTAAACGCACATCCTCAAATCCGGCATTGGTTCTTGAATTAAAATGGGATAAGACTGCTGAGGGAGCGATAAGCCAGATTAAAAATAAAGGATATGTGTCAGCCCTCAAAGAGTATAAAGGAAATATTCTGCTTGTTGGAATTAATTATGAGAAGAAAAGCAGGAAACATCAATGTAGGATAGAAAAAGTAAAATGGTAATTTTTGGTATCAAAAAAATTTCGCGTCATTGACTTGACACAAGGGAGCTTAGGGCCATGGCGAAGTCGGAGGCGGTCAGCGGCCCTGATAGAGGAAGTGTGGCGGACGGTCTGGGAGCCGCGGGCAGGAGGAAAGGCAAGTTGTAGAGGAGGGGTTGGCAAATGGGGTAGAGAGAGCAGTATTTACATCCGATACTCCTGCCGTTGAAGCTATTATATTTTTGGATTATATAAAATTGTGATAGAAAATTTTATTGATGAAGAACAGGCAAAAAAGTTATTGGGGGTGTATTATTATGAATGGAACGAAACCTAAATTTATGGAAAATTTGCTCATTGCCCCAAGCTATTATGAGCAGCCTGATCCATATGTTAATGCACCGTCTTGTCATGTAAATTTACTGGAACTTTCAAGATATGCAAAGCAATGTGGAAAAAAACTGGTTGAGCTTACGCAGGAAGAAGTGAGAAATTTTTCAATCTGATATTTTAAATACAGTAGTTGTAAAAAGCAGGAAGCCTTTATGAGACATATCTTGCTTTTTACATGATAAACAACAACAGTTTTCCAAAAAAATTAAAAAATTCAAATTGTTAAAAAATTAGAAGGTAATTTTTATGCAGCTGCCATATTCAGAAAATATAGAAATTCAATATTTAAGCAGGATATTTGATAATACAAGTGAATGCTATAAATTTTTTTGGTTTCAGGCCATTCTTTCTAAAGTGTTGGAAGCTAAGCGCCATATATTCTACATCAAGGCGCAATGTTCCCTAAAAACCAAATAACTATTATATTTTTCATCATACATTTCAGAAATTGCGCTGTCAGGGCGGTAGATTTCTTTGATTTTGATACATTGCTGAAATGCGTGGCGAAAGCTGCGATAGTATCCTTCGCCGATGGCGGCAAAGATCATAGCGCCCATCGTGCCTGATTCATTATGGCACAGTTTAACTACGTTTTTTCCAAAAATATTAGCTTTCATCTGCATCCAGTATTCGGAATTCGAGCCGCCGCCGGATGCCAGGATGTTTATTTCCTGTTGATTGTTTTTATATGGAAGAAATTTCTCTATGCAAATCTTGTCTTCAAAAGTAATGCCTTCCATGATTCCCTGATAAAAGTCGATGGGGGATGTATGGAAAGTGAAGCCTTTTATGATGCCCCGGGCAGAACTGAGGATATCGGGAAAGCCACGTCCGTTAAAATAAGGCGCTGCCATAAGCTGGGTGGGTTCTGTGCGGCAGAGGGATTGTATTTCTTTGTGCAGAGTAGCTTTGGGGGTTTTCGAAAATTTATCGGACATAAGAAAGCGGAGGCACCAGTCAAGGGAACTGCATCCGGCAACGGGTGCCCAAAAGGAGAAATATTTTCCTTCATCGGCAGGGTATCTGACCTGCTGCAATTTTAATCTGTTTTTTTCCTCTTCGCCAATGAAATTGATTACGGAGGACACGCACTCCACTGTGCCGGAGCAATTTAAAAGATGGCTTTCCGTAAGGCCTGAACCGATTGCGTTGCAAAGCTGGTCATGCCCTCCTGTATAGACCTTTGTGCCTGCCAGCAGACGGTAATTTGCGGACAGGGAATTTTGGCATACGCCGCAAAAACTACCGGCAGGAAGAACTTCCGGGAGTTTAGCGGAATCAATTTGTGCGGCGTCGAGCAACTTTTTGCTCCATGAGGAGGAACTCAGATCATAAGCCATAGTTCTCCAGGCGGTCGATTCGCTGGCGAAGAAGGTTTTGGTCAGCATAAAAATAATATAAGAATCTATGGTGAGGAATTTATATGCTTTTTCATAGATGTCGGTATGATCCTTATACCATTTCATTTTGACAAGTGAAAATCGTTTATGAGGAAACAATCCGGTGATACCGGTAATCTCTTTTTCCGGTATGTCATTTAAAATGGAGGATAATTCTTCTTCGCCGTTTTCCGCAGTCCGCAAAATAATATCGGAAAGAGGCCGGCTCTTTGGATCAATGGCAACAAGGCTTTCCCCGAAAGAGGAAACCGCCAGCGCATCGATCCGGTCGCCGGGAGATAATTGTTTGGTGATGGCGGATATACAATTTAAAACGGCATCCCAGATGGAATCTGCCGGAATGGAATGAACGGATCGATTCGGGTAACTGTAAGAAGCATGGGCGAGCTCCGCTCCGATTTCATTATATACGGTCATTTTTGTATTTGTAGTGCCAATATCGATGCCAGCCAGTTTTTTTTCCATACGTAACCTCATGTCCGATTCTTTTTTTCCGTTACCACCATTTGATCATATCCGTCAGCTGCTTTCGTATTTCCACAAAATCAGGTGATGAAACTTTGCGCGGGCGTTCCAGGCCCACATCGATCTCAGTTTTAATAGTTGCCGGCTTATTTGTAAGAACGAGTACGCGCTCTGCCAGATAAACCGCTTCTTCCAGATTGTGGGTGACAAACAGGACAGTACTTCCGGTAACTTTCCACAACCGTATCACTTCGTCTTCCAGATAGTAGCGCATTTTAATATCCATTTGCCCGTAAGGTTCGTCCATCAGAAGCAGGTCGGGATTCATCGCGAATGCCCTTCCTATTACAACACGCTGTTCCATGCTGACGGACATATCTCTCGGATAAACATTTTTATAATCTTCCAGTCCCAGCAGAGCAAGGATTTTAGAACTTTGTTCTTTTATATATTTGTTGTCATATTTTTTAATCCTTAGTCCATATTCTATATTTTCTTCCGCGGTAAGCCAGGGGAAGGCGGAAGGCTCTTGGAATACGGAGGATATGTTATGAACTTTTGGATCCGCAGGAATGCCGTCAATGTAAATATTGCCGGATGTTGGTTCTATGATTTTGGTCAGCAGATTCAGGAAGGTTGTTTTTCCGCATCCGGTTGGCCCCACGATGCAAAGAAATTCTCCTTTTTTTATGGAGAAGGAAATATCGTCCAAAACCAGTAAGTCTCCGTATTTTTTTGTCAGATGTTCTACTTTTACTTTTTCATCCATAAGGAACCTCCCGGTTATAATGATAAGTCAGTCTGTGTTTCGATCTGCTCTCTGATTCTTAAGAATTCAGGATCGAAAAGATCTCTTGGTTTCGGCAATTCAATGGGAAAAACTGCTTTTACGTGGGCCGGACAGCTGCTTAGCAAAATGATCCGGTCTGCCAGATAAACCGCTTCTTCTATATTATTTGTAACAAAAATAATGGTTTTTCTTTCTTTTTCCCATATTTGAAGCAGTTCTTCTTCCATTTGGTATCTTGTCTGTGCGTCCAAAGCGCCGAAGGGTTCGTCCATAATAAGAATATCGGGACTTACGGCATAAGCCCTTGCGATCCCTGCGCGTTGCTGCATACCGCCGGACAATTCATGGGGATATGAGTTTTCAAAGCCATGTAGGCCGACGAGGTCAATATACTTTTGGCAAATTTTTCTGCGCTGTTCTTTTTCTATTTTTTGGAATTTCAGGCCAAGCTCCACATTTTCCATAACCGTTTTAAAAGGAAGCAGAGCTTTTTTTTGGAAGACCATGGACATAGCAGGAGAGGGCTTTCCGCTTTCCGCGCCGTTGATATGGATTTCACCGCTCGTCCTGGTCTCCGTCCCGATCAGCATATTTAACAGAACTGTTTTTCCGCAGCGGCCGGGACCTAAAAGCACGAGAAATTCCCCGTCATATACATCAAAACTGACATCTTTTACAACTTCAAAAGAGGAGTTTTTCTGAAAGAAGATTTTGGATAAATTTCGAACTTCGACTTTTTTTGTTTTTATCTGTTCCATGGCATCAACAACCTTTCTGCTCTTTTGAGAAGATACGAAAACATTGCACCAATAAAAGCAATAATGATAACGGCTCCGAGTACTAACGCCATATCATTGATTCCCCAGCCTTTCATGACAAGAAGTCCAAGCCCTTGCTGGGCTCCCATCATTTCTGCAGCGAGAACTACTGTCCATCCGCAGCTGACAGAGGTGCGGATGCCGGAGAAAATGGAGGGCAGAGCCGTCGGCAGTACAATTTCTTTTAAAATACTGATCTTACTTCCTCCAAAGATCTGTCCTACGTCCAAATTAATTTTATTGACAAGGGAAATACCGGAGGCTGTGTTCAGCATAACCGGGAAAAAGGAACCCAGTACAATCAGCAGTATTTTGGGCAGTTCTCCTATTCCGAACCACATAATCATAATGGGTATCCAGGCAATAGGAGGAATCGGCCTGAAAATTTCCAGGAAACTTCCGAGGGTAGCTTTTAAATAACGATTGCTGCCCACTAAAATTCCGATGCTGATGCCGGAGACGCAGCTTATGAATAAACCGGTCAGAACTCTTTTTAAACTGATCAGAGTATGGCCGATGATAGTCATGCCGGCGATTGGAGTTTCAAAAGTTTTCAGTATCCTGCGGACAACAGAAGCAGGGCCGGGAAAGATAATGCCGCCTGTGGCAAGGGAAAAAGCGATCCAGGACAAAATCAATGCGGATACGGAGACCAGCGGTAAAATCTGATATATTAAATTTTTCTTTTTGAATTGTTCCATAACTGTTTTCTCCTCTATATATCAGGCTTATTTCCAGCGCAGAAGATATTTCTCCAGCGATGAAAACAGAAATGATAAGATAGCTCCCAGGACGCCGATAAGAACCATGCCAAGCACGACGACGTCTGCCCGTGCGAACTGGCGTCCCATCTGGATCATAAATCCAAGCCCTGCGGATGCGGCGAGCATTTCCGCTGCAACCAAAGTTGACCATGAATTTCCAAGCGCTATTTTAATACCGGTCATTACCATGGGCAGGGAGGAAGGAATACCGACCTTTATAAAAGTGGTAAAATTACTTGCACCGAAGGTTTGAGAGACGTTGATAAAGGTTTTATTTGTCAACTGTATTCCGGTGTATGAATTGATGACGCATGGGACAAAGGCGGAAAAGAAAATGATAAGAACCTTTGCGCTCAATCCAACGCCCATCCAGACAACGACGATAGGAATCCAGGCGATCGGCGGGATAGGACGAATAATCTCAAAAATGGGCGTTAATGTTTTATCCAGTATTTTGTACCATCCCATCAGAAGCCCGAGGGGTACGCCGATGATAACCGCAGAAAAAAAGCCGAAAAGAGAAACTTGCAGACTTGCCAGAATATTTGCGGAAAGAAGATTGCCGTCGGGCGCTTTCTTCGTCAGCTTGGCAAGAAAAGTTTCGTATATTTTGGCCGGGGAAGGCAGCGTGCGGGAATCCACAATACCTTGGTCTGCGACAAACTGCCAGAGGCCAAAAAATATTATGATAGTCATAACAGTAAGAATTCTGAATTTGAATATATTGCGGTTTTCTATTTTTTTATGGTCAAGCCGCAGTTTTTCCAAATCATTTCCCTTAATTTCCATGCGTTTTTACCTCCATGACAAAGCAGTTGTTGTAAAACCGGGTAATCTGGCGGCCGGAGCCGGTTCCGGCCGCCTTATTTTACAATAAGCTGGCTCGCAAAGCGTGGCAGCGTTTGTTCCCTTTGCTGGCAATGTGAACGGACAAGTCCGGGGCGTTTTACTTCCCGCAGATTTCGTCTACAAAGGACGAATCCACATGTCCTACAAAACGTTCGTCATCGCCTTCCTGGTAATTGCCTGCGGAGATAAAAAATTCAAGTACGTCTACGATACGCTGTTCTATGGTAACATAGGTATCTCCGTCTTTTACATTGTGCAGCATATCGTAATTGTCTTCCAGGGAGTAATAAGTTTCACTGTTTAAAATAATTTTTGCAGCTTCGGCAGAAGTGGTCTTGCCGGATTCTTCGTAGAAAGCTACGAGATCGTTGACAACCTCTTCTTCTTCCTTGTGGGCGTCGATCCATTCCACTGCTTTCAGGTAAGCTTTCAGGAAAGCGACGATCTCATCATGCTTTGTTTCGGCGGAACTCTGGTTGGCAATAACAACGCCGTCAAGCCCTGCATCTGAGGTAGCGCCATTTGCAGCAAGCACATAATCGGCTTTGTCCGCATCAAAGGAAACAACGCCTGTCAATACGGCTACATCTCCTTCCCCTGCAAGAAAAGCGGAATTGGTAGTAGGAGTATCCATGCCGACAAATTCAACATCATCTATGGTCAGCCCGAAGCCGTCAAGGACTTTGATGAGCATATATTGCAAAACCGTACCGGCGGAACAAAGGACTTTTGAGCCTTTCCAGGAATCTGCATCGCCGTAAATTGCTTCATTTAAACTATTATTTCCCTGGCCGGCCGCCGCAATAGCGGAATCGGGGCGCACGTAAATGGTCTGTGTGCCGTTATCCGTATTGGAGGACGCGATGATTTTTGCATCATAGCCGATAACGCCGGCCAATATACCGCCAATACCTGTAGTCGCAAGATCCCAGGTGGAAATTGCTTCTACTTGGACAGGGCCGTTCTCATAGAACGTCACATTTACATTTAAATTTTCTTCTTCGAACCAGCCATTTTTTTGAGCGATATAGATTGGAAATCCCTGAAGGCCGCCGGCTGTTGCGGCAATTTCGATGGACATCTGTTCGCCCGTGCTGCTTTCCTCAGGGGCTTCGGCAGGAGCTTCGGCAGGAACTTCCTGCGTGTCGGATGATGTTTCTGATTGTGCGGTATCTGCCGGTGGTGTTTCGGTATCTGCCTGCGTGCTGCCGCAGCCGGCGCAGGTAAGTGTCATAACTGTTGCCATCAGTAGTGCGAGTACTCTCTTTTTCATGTTATCCTCCTTGTCTTGCTGTAGTTTTCATAGAACTGCCGCATATATCCATTTTGTGCTGATAAATAGGTTTTAATTCTTTGCGGATAATTTCCCGGTACAATCTGCTGTCTATTACCTCAGGATGCTCTGCAAGAACTTTTCTTGTAATTGCAGTGGAAGGTATCCAGCCATCGGATGCAATGTTTATTTTGCATACGGCCATTTTACTTGCCTTCATGATGTTTTCGTCGGGGACTCCTACCGTAGTTTCCATTTTTCCGTTGTACTGTCTAAACATTTTGACGTATTTTTCGGGAAGGGCGGAGCATCCGTGGAGAACTAAGGGAAAATCAGGTGCCAGTTCTTCGATTCTCCTTATAATGTCATAGCGCAATCCTGAAAAATTTAAATTGTCCGCGATGGATTTATTCAATCCGTGTATGGTGCCTACGGAAACAGCCAGGCAGTCCGCGCCTGTATGTTCCATGAATAATTTAGCATCTTCAGGGTCTGTGAAGATATTTTCAACGATCGGTCCTTCCTGCTTTTCATCAAGATCCTCAAATCCTGAAAGTGCTCCGACTTCTCCTTCTACGGCTACTCCTCTTGGGTGGGCATAATCAACGACTTTTTTTGTCAGCGTTATATTGTCTTCCAGGCTTAGCCTGCTTCCATCAATCATCACGGAGGAAAAGCCGCTGTCTATGGCCAGCTTGCATTCCTCAAAAGTAGTTCCGTGGTCTAAGTGCAGTGCAACAGGAGAATTGTTTTTGCATTGCCGCAGCCTTTCGACGCCGGCCTGTGCCATGCGCACCAACATTCCGGTTTCGAATTGCCGGCAGTGCTTTGGGGATACCATAATGATTGTAGGAGAGTTATTTTCTAAAATAGCATCGATAATCGCATTTAACTGTTCTTCCGTTATATAATTTAAAGAAGGTATGGCATAGCGATTATCGTATGCGTCTTTTAGCATTTCTTTTGTGTCAGAAAAACCAAAATCTTTATACTTGTCCATAATTAGATCTCCTGCGTGTGAAAAGTTTAAATATACTATTGCATTGACCGGTCGTTAATTATATTATATGTTATGATTAATATTAGTCAATATATGGCGCGGAATATGCGCATTTGAAAGTAATTAATCTAAAATGCACATATTTATTAGCATAAATGATCATATTTTTAAAGATTGGAGGAAATGGAAAGAGAAAAAACACAGACTGCGGGGAGCGGCAGGGAAAGGACAGGATATGAAAGAAAGACAACAGAAAATTATAGAATTGCTGGATGAGTACGGATTTGTTTCGGTGGAATATTTGAGCAAAGCATTATTTTGCAGCGGCGCGACTGTAAGGAGGGAACTGGCGGCGCTGGCGGAAAAACAAAAAATCAAACGGACGCATGGTGGCGCCATGCATTTTAACGGGATCAGCAACGATTCTCCTTTTCATTTGCGCAACAACCGTAACATCAATGAAAAGCATTATATTGCCAATTTAGCAATTCAGAATGTTCATGACGCAATGACTATTTTTATTGATTCCAGTTCGACTGCGGCATGTCTGACCAAATACTTAGGCAATTTTCATGATTTGAATATCATTACAAATGGCCTTCAAATCGTGTATGAACTGGCGGAACAGCAAAATGTGCAAGTATTTGCGACAGGAGGGCAGATCAAAAATAATGTAACCATGCATGGCGCTCCTGCGCTTCATATGATTTCGAAACGTTATGCGGACGTATTCTTTTTTTCCTGCACCGGCTTTTCGACCGATCATGGAACCAGTGAAACCAATGAGGAGTCCGTGGAATTAAAGAAGGCGATGTACCAGAATGCAGCTAAGAAAATATTGTTATGTGACCATACGAAAATGGGGCTTGTGTATTCCTATAAATGCTTTTCTTCCAATGAAATCGATATGATCATTACCGATAGAAAACCCCAGGAGGAGATTATGAAAAATATGCCGAGCAATCTTGCATTAGTTTATTGAGCATTGGTTACTTTCCCTTATTTAATACAAAATGCAAAATATCCGGTACCCGTGTTGAATAATAAACTGTAACTAAAATATTCCGCAGAAAATTCCGTCTGAAACTGTTCGGGAGTCATGAAATGGCTGCTTTCCAGTTGATATTGCAAAGAGAGCCGAAAATGCAGGATAATTTGGTCAGCGATTTGCTGTGAAAGTTCTCTTACGGCATTGGCGACCAGTTTATCCATTTTCGTTAATGGCATATCCAGCATGGAACTTACAGTATGCAATATCAGACTTTCTTCAAGAACCAGAAAAATCTGTATTTTCTTCTTTTCTTTTGAGCGGTAGATCAACCGGACAATCATACTGTTGCCGAAATTTTCCCCATTATAATGCTCGCTGACAATTTCTGCAGGCAATCCCCAGATTTTTTGTACAAAGTCAGTCAGAGCGCCTTCCAGGGCCGTTATATTTTTGCCGGCATTATCTTTCTTCCATCTGTTGGGAATTTTTCCGGTAATGGCGCGGTCTTCGATCATGATGTGCGCGGCCAGCCATCCGAGGCAAATGCCAATAAAATGATGAATAGATTCCTGGGAATAATCGGATTCCAATAAATCTTTTTCAAGTGCAGGAAGCGTTTTGAAGCGCATGTCATCATGCAGATGCTTATGTATCTCATATCCATGATAACCGATCGACTGCATATAGGCTTCCTCATCCGTAAAATGCTGTATTGCATAACTTTTAAAATATTTGATACCCTCGGCACATGCCCATGGCCCGTTATTTTCATCTTCGCTTAGGTGTATCAATTTGCGTACGATGGAAAAAAGCTTGCGGTGTGCATGGTCAATGGAATCAACTCCAATATTAAATTGTTTTTTCCATTCCGCTGTTGTAATCATTTTTTTCCTTTGCTTTTGAGGGGATTTTAATATTAATATATGTCGGGAAATGACAATATGTGTCGAGGATTGAAAGAGTTTTATTAATATATGGTATTTGTAGACTAAATTGTCAAAAAATAGTATAATTAGACGAGAAACAAATGATAAATAAATAGTATTTTTATAAAAGACATGAGGGGAGGAAAAGACTTGACGGCGCATATTTCGGATGACGGACTCGATAGAGAGGAGTCGGTGGCGGAACACACGGAAAAGACGACATTTTTGTGTGGAAAAAAGGGAGAACGGTGCGGGCTTTCCCGGCTCATGTCATTGTGCGGTATTTTTCATGATATGGGGAAAAACAAGAAAAAATTTGACGATTATATTCATGCGGATGACGGGATAAGGCAAAGGCTGCGGGGAACCATTGGCCATGCGTCAACGGGGGCGAAGTATATTTACGACAAGTACCACGGGGAATCCGGCAATATAAAATATATGGTGGAAATCGTTTCTTATGCGATTGCGGCCCACCACGGCTTGTTCGATTGTGTTGATGTAGAACATGCGGATCTGTTTTCAAAAAAGCTGGACAGAGTTGAAGACTATGACGAAGCATGCGGCAATGCGAAACAGGAATATCTGGATGGGTATGAATGGGATGAGATTTTTGCGGGGGCAGCGGAAGAATTCCAGTTATTATGGAGTACAATAAAAAAAGCGTATGGGAGACTAAAACCCTTAATGCCGGATAAGCATGGGCAGGAGGCCAGAGAAGCATTGGCCGCTTATAAGCTTTTCATGTTCGGGTGTGTGCAGCGATTGGTATTATCCATGCTGATCGATTCGGACTGGGAGGCTACTTCGGATTTTATGAGTGATGTGGATACGCTGTCCAAAGGAGAGGTATTCCATAAGGAAGAGATCTTTCGGGAGGCGAAGGAAAATTTTGAGGATTATATGCGGAAAAAGCAGGAGTCTGTCAATATTTCCAACCTTGCCGGAAAGGAAAAGAAAATATGGGACGCGAGAAATGCGCTGCAGAAGGAATGCAGGGATTTTGCAAAATATCCGGCGGGAATATATTGTCTGCTGATTCCCACAGGGGGCGGGAAGACATTGAGCAGCCTTGCTTATGCGCTGGAATATTGCAGACGGCATCCGGAAACGGAACGTATTATTTATGTATCTCCTTATATCAGCGTGACGGAGCAGAATGCACAGGTATTCCGTGAAGCGGTTGGCGGGGAAAAGTGGATTTTGGAACATCATTCATCGGTAGTCAGGAGCGGGGACGGTGAAGGGGAGGATTATCGGGCAGATAAGTTTTCGAGATATGACATGAATTGGGAGGAACCGTTTATCTGCACCACCTTTGTCCAGTTTATGAATACGCTTTTTTCGGATAGAAGGGAATCAATACGAAGGATGCACCGGCTGGTGAATGCGGTGGTGATCATCGACGAAGTCCAATCGATGCCTATAAAGTGTACACATACGTTTAATTATATGATTAATTTTTTAAATACGGTATGCCATACAAATATTATCCTTTGTACGGCCACGCAGCCGACTTTGGAGGAAACGGAGTGTCCGGTTTGCTATAGCGAACCCAAATATATGATAGAAAATGCTGCCGGCTGGTTCGATCAGTTTGAACGGGTAAAAATTTGCACGCCGAAGAAAGGCGGGAAGTATACGTTTGAAAGCCTTGGAAGTGAAGTTGCCAGGCGGACGGAAAACTGCCGGTCGATTCTTGTGGTATTGAATACGAAGTCCGCGGTAAGGAAATTATATGACATTTTGAAATCCCGGAATATCAACGTGGAATATCTTACAACGAATTTATGTGCCGCGCATAGAAGCGATAAGATTGAGTCGATCAAAGATACGCTCAGAAAAGGGCAGGAGAATATCGTCGTGGTCAGTACTAATTTGATCGAAGCAGGAGTGGATATTTCGTTTGAGTGCGTATACCGGTCTATGGCAGGGTTGGACAGCCTGGCTCAGACCGCAGGGCGGTGCAACCGAAACGGTGAAATGGAATACGGAACGATCCATCTGATCGAACTGGAAGGTGAGAATACCGGCAATATGGAAGAACTGCATCGAAATAAAAAAGCGGCGGAGGGTCTGATCGATCAGTACAATGACAGCGAAAGGCAGGAAAGTCTGCTGGCGCCGGGATGGATGGAGGAGTATTATCGGCGTGTGTATGCCGAAGCATCGGATCGAATGAACTTTCCTATCGGAAAATGGGATACAAATATTCTGGAGCTTTTGTCCCGGGGATTTTATCCTAAGGAAAGGAAAAATGTTATGAATCAGGCATATAAAACGGCGGGACAGGAATACCGGGTGATAGACGACGGTTCTTTTGGCGTTCTTGTGCCATATGGGAAAGGGGCGGAAATTATAAGATCCATTCAGGAGGCAGACAAAGCGGCGGATATCAAAAATTATATAAGACAGGCGCAGCGGTATACAGTCAATATCAGGGGAAGTCAGCTGAAAAAACTGGAAGGGCTGGTGCAGCCGGTAAGCGGTAAAATACCGGATCTTTATATGGCAGCCGCGCCGGGAGTTTATCACAGCGATTACGGAATTGCGCCAGAGTGGGAAACGCTTATATTTTAAGAAAACACGATTTAAGGAAACATGTTTTAAAAAGCATGGAAAAAGAAAGAGTCGGAAAGGATGGCGGATATGGATAAGCCTAATATAATTGAATACAAGGTATCGGGAAGATATGCATTATTTACGGATCCCCTGTCGAAAACGGGCGGTGAGAAATGCAGCTATCAGATACCGACTTACCAGGCATTGAAAGGGATCACCGAGTCCATTTACTGGAAGCCTACGATCACATGGATCATCGATGCATGCCGGGTAATGAAGCCGGTGCAAACGGAATCGAAGGGGATGAGGCCGGTCAAATATAACGGAGGAAATGATCTGGCCTATTATACTTATTTGAGCGATGTGGAATATCAGGTGAGAGCGCATTTTGAATGGAATGAGAACAGGAAGGATCTGGCGGACGACCGGAATGAGAATAAACATTATGATATTGCACGGAGAATGGTAGAGAGAGGGGGAAGAAGGGATATTTTCTTAGGGGCGAGGGAGTGCCAGGGATATGTGGAGCCTTGTTCGTTCGGCGAGGGAGAAAGCGCATATCATGGCAAACGATTATCTTTCGGCATTATGGTACATGGCATCACTTATCCAGATGAAGCTGTCAGGGAAGAAGAAAAAGGAAAGATGACGGTGCGCCTCTGGAATGCCCGGATGGAGGATGGAATTATATGTTTTCCGAGTCCTGAAGAATGTGAGATAAGGCGTATATTGAGAGATGCAAAACAGAAGGAGTTTGTTTTTGGAAAGAATTTCCGGGGATTAAAGGAATGGGAGGGAGGCGGTTTGCTTGGCGTGGATGAAGACTTTGGCAGAAACTTATGATGTGTATGCTCACTTGGCGGGAAAGGAGGAGAATGAGCAGGCGGTATTGCTGCCGATTTCTCATTCGACATTTAATGCGCAGATCGAAGTGACAGTGGATGCGGACGGTAATTTCCGAAAGGCTGAGAAGCTGGATAAGGGAAAAAATGTAGTTACGATCATTCCGGTAACGGAAGATTCGGCGGCCAGAAGCAGCGGCATTGCGCCCCATCCGTTATGCGATAAGCTTTGTTACATAGCCGGGGATTATACACGGTATACGGGGGAAGACAAGGAAAAATATTTTGAAGCTTACCTGGAACAGCTGAGGGATTGGGCGGAATCGGAATATACCCATCCTATGGTAGCGGCGGTATATCGATATCTGGAAAAAAAGTCATTAATTCATGATTTGATAGAAGAGAAAATATTGGAATTGGATGGCAGCGGTAAATTGACAGATGATGCAAAAATACAGGGATTGGGTCAGACAGGGGCTAATGTAAGGTTTGTGGTGTGTGAGAATTATAAGCTGCAGGATGTGTGGAAGAGCCAGGAGCTGTATGAAAAATATAGCGAGTATTATCAGCAAAAACCGGGAGAGAGGAGGCTGTGCTATGCGTCGGGAAAAGTGGAGGCATGTTCCGATAAACATCCTTCTAAAATACGGAACAGTGCGGACAAGGCGAAGCTGATCTCAGGAAACGATGAGTCCGGCTTTACGTACCGGGGCAGGTTTGATTCAAAAGAAGAGGCGGTTTCCGTAGGATACGAAACATCCCAGAAAGCGCACAATGCTTTGCGGTGGCTGATTCAAAAACAGGGATATACAAGGGATGAATCGGCGATTGTCTGCTGGATGGCCAACAGGGATATGCAGGTTCCCGATATCATGAAGGATTCCCCTAACGCTTATCAAAATATCGATAACTTTGACTTTGATTTCGATGATGTGGACAATGACGAATATTGGGACAAGAAAAAACAGGATACCGGCAAATATTATGCGGAACGGTTTCATAAGGCGGTAAACGGATATGTTGGGAAATTTAAGGCAGAAGATAAGGTCGCGATCATCGCGCTGGATGCGGCTACGACCGGTCGCCTTTCGGTTGTATACTATGATGAAATGGGAGGAAAACAGTATATGGATGCGGTCTTGCATTGGCAAGGCCACTGCAAATGGCGCAGAACCGTAAGGATAGAAGGCAGGGAGGAAGGTAAAAAGAGAATCACCTGCGAATGTACGCCCTCTCCAAGAGATATGGCGCTGGCGGCATTTGGCGTACAAAGGTCGGAATGGCTGGATGCGGACAGTAAACTGATAAGGGCAACGGTAAAAAGGCTGCTCCCATGTATTACCCGAAAGGGAGTAAAGATTCCGGAGGATATGATTAAGGCGGCGGCAAGGAGGGCATCCATGCCCCAGACGATGAGCGATTTCGTATGGCGCAACGATGTGTTGTGTGTCGCATGTGCGATGATTCGATTCAATTACGAAGAGGAGGATAAGACGATGGATAGTTTCCTGAAAGACAATGAGGATGACCGGAATGTTCTGTTCGGAAGGCTGCTGGCAGTATATGATTATATGGAGCAGAGGGCTTTGTTTGAGAAGGATGACAACGGAAAAATAAAAGAAATGCGTACAACCAATGCGAAGCGCTATTGGAATGCATATTGCAGCAGGCCGGCTAAAACATCCGATACGATCAAGAAGAATCTGATCGCTTATGAAAGAAAATTAAAGCATTATGAACTGATGAAGTTTGAGGAGTGGACCGGAGAAATTATGGTGCGCTTGAAGGGAAACGAGTTTGACAACAGGGCATTATCGGAACAGTATTTACCGGGATACTATTTGCAAATGGAAGAAATGAAAAAAGCGTTTCGGAAAAAAGACAATGATGGAGGAGAAGACGATGAGTGAATTTACAAATAAAATCGATTTTGAAGTTTTGGTAATGGTGAAAAATGCAAATCCGAATGGAGATCCATTAAACGGGAACAGGCCGAGAGAGACTTATGACGGTTTTGGAGAAATATCGGATGTATGCATTAAGCGAAAGATCAGAAATCGGCTGCAGGATATGGGAGAAAATATTTTTGTGCAGAGCGACGAACGTTCCGATGATGGATGCAAGAGTCTGGCGGACAGGGCGAAGAGCAACGAAATAATGCAAAAAGCATTGAAGAGCAAGGATAAGGAGGCTTATGCAAAGGAGGCCTGCAAGACATGGATCGATGTCCGCGCTTTTGGCCAGGTATTCGCCTTCAAAGACAATAGCGTATCCGTAGGCGTAAGGGGGCCGGTTTCCATTCATTCCGCTTTCAGCGTATTGCCCGTAGCCATTAACAGCATGCAGATTACGAAAAGCGTCAACAGTGAGACAAAGGAGAAGAAGTCTTCGGATACTATGGGGATGAAACATAAAATATATTCGGCATTATATGTAATAAAGGGAAGCATTAACCACCAGCTTGCGGAAAAGACAGGGTTTAGCGATGAGGATGCGGAGAAAATAAAAGAAGCTTTGCGCACTCTGTTTGTAAATGACAGTTCTTCCGCAAGGCCTGATGGAAGCATGGAGGTATGCAAATTATACTGGTGGAGGCATAATTGTCCGATGGGCCAGTATTCTTCGGCAAAGGTTCATAAGTTGATCAGGATTACGCCCGAGGAGGATGATCCGAAGGAATTGGAAGATTATAAAATAGAAATCGATACTTTGCCAGGTCTGGTGCTTGAAGAAATCGAAGGTATTTGATGATGTATGTTGAAGAAGATTATTTGATGCTTTCCGGCATTCAGCATTTTGCTTTTTGCAGAAGGCAGTGGGCGATGATACATATTGAACAGCAGTGGGCGGAAAATTACAGGACGACTGCCGGTGAACTCATGCATAAAAAAGCGCATGAGGAAGGTTCTTTTGAAAAAAGGGGCGGGTTGCTCATCGTCAGAGGCTTGCGCATTTCTTCCCGGGAACTCGGGTTAAGCGGGCAGTGCGATGTGGTTGAATTCCGTCAGGATGAAAGCGGTGTGGATCTGTTCGGATACGATGGAAAATGGAAAGTAACACCGATCGAGTACAAGCGTGGAATGCCAAAAGAAAATAATGCGGATGAGGTACAGCTTTGCGCGCAGGCGATTTGTCTGGAAGAGATGTTTCAGACGGGCATAGCGGAGGGATATTTATATTACGGGGAAAACAAGAGGCGCAGTCATGTGGAATTTACGGATGGACTGAGGGAAGAAGTAAAGAAGATGGCGGAGGAAATGCACGATTTATTTCACAGGGGATATACTCCGAACGTGAAGCCGGGGAAGCAGTGCAAGTCATGTTCTTTGGAAAATTTGTGCGTTCCGAAACTGCAAAAGACAACAAAGGTCAGGGAATACATGGAAAAGCACATAAAAATGAACGATTAAGGGGAGGAGAGGTGTGCGGAAATTATTAAATACATTGTATGTTATGACAGAGAGCTGCTATTTGTCTTTGGATGGCGAGAATATTGTGATACAGGATGGTGAGAAAACTCTTGGCAGATTTCCGCTCCATACACTAGAAAACATTGTATGCTTTACTTATAAGGGGGCCAGTCCGGCGCTGATGGGCGCTTGTGCGGATCGGAAAATAGGAATGAGTTTTTTCTCGCCGAGAGGAACATTTCTGGCAAGGGTGGCAGGAAAAGAGTATGGGAACGTGCTGCTTAGAAAAGAGCAATATCGAATATCGGATCGAGAAGAGAGAAGTATTGCATATGCTAGAAATATGATTGTGGGAAAAGTTTTTAACAGCAGATGGAGCATAGAGCGCACGCTGCGCGATCACGCATACCGGGTGGATGCTGAAAAACTGAAGCGGATATCCTTGGCTTTGTATGACGCGCTGCCTAAAATAGACGGCGCGCAGGATTTGGATGAGCTGCGGGGAATGGAAGGAAAGGCAGCGGAACAATATTTCTCCGTATTTAACGATATGATATTAAATCAAAAGGAAGATTTTGCGTTCATGACAAGGAATCGAAGGCCGCCCCTTGATAATATAAACGCTGTCTTATCGTTTGCTTATACGATACTTGCCGGTGATTGTGCCAATGCGTTGTCAGGTGTGGGGCTGGATCCATACGTAGGGTTTATGCACGGCGACAGGCCGGGAAGAAAATCCCTCGCACTTGATCTGATGGAAGAATTGCGGCCTGTTCTGGCGGACAGATTTGTTTTAACATTGATCAATACAAAGGCAATTCAGGCAGTTCATTTTGAAAAGCAGAAAGATAATGCGGTTTTGCTGAACGATGATGGAAGAAAGGTATTTTTTAATGCATGGCAGAATCATAAAAGGGAAAAGATAACGCACCCATATTTAAAGGAAAAGATAGAATGGGGATTGGTTCCTTATGTACAGGCCCTTTTGCTTGCCCGGACGATCCGGGGCGATGTGGATGAATATCCGCCGTTTTTGTGGAAGTAGGTGTTGGGGATGTTAGTATTGATTACATATGATGTTTCTACTCAGGATGCGGCAGGAAAGGCACGCCTTCGTAAAGTTGCGAAAGAGTGTGTCAATTATGGACAGCGAGTCCAAAATTCCGTATTTGAGTGTATGTTGGATGCTTCGCAATTATTATTGTTAAAAAACCGGCTGGTATCTTTAATTAATGAGAAAGAGGATAGTCTGCGCTTTTATTATCTGGGAAACAATTATCGGACGAAAGTAGAGCATTTTGGCAGTAAGACTACTTATGAGGCGGAGGGGATTCTGATGATATAAGCCGGTGCGGGTGGCAAGCGAACATAAAATGGCAGGGGGGTTCGCACCATAGAAAGTAATAAAAAAATAATAAGTAGTATAGTAAAATGAAATGAGCAATACTGTAATTTATTAGTATTGCCTAAATAAAAATCAATATTTGAAAAGAAATATGTGATTTTTGATGTCGCTCCCTTCGCGGGAGCGTGGATTGAAATAGACTCCGAAGCAATATCCGGCTCGGACGCATAGCTGTCGCTCCCTTCGCGGGAGCGTGGATTGAAATATTTTATGGCGGGTGACGTAGGAACCCGCTATCCCGTCGCTCCCTTCGCGGGAGCGTGGATTGAAATAGGAATTCTTTGGTTTTTTTTGCCGAAAACCCTTAGTCGCTCCCTTCGCGGGAGCGTGGATTGAAATCCCAAAGGAACAGGAGCAATATCCAAAGTATAAGTCGTCGCTCCCTTCGCGGGAGCGTGGATTGAAATAGGATAAACAACAGTAGCAAAATTTCGTCCCTTGACGTCGCTCCCTTCGCGGGAGCGTGGATTGAAATGTTTATTGGAATTTTATTCTTTTTATTGACATTTGTCGCTCCCTTCGCGGGAGCGTGGATTGAAATGGCATTATAAGTTTGGTAAAGGTCATTGGTGGAATGGTCGCTCCCTTCGCGGGAGCGTGGATTGAAATAATATCGTCCTCGTTGGTCGGAAATGCGAATTTGTCGCTCCCTTCGCGGGAGCGTGGATTGAAATCGCTCTGCAGATTGTTAAGAGCGAATCCCTCGTTAAGTCGCTCCCTTCGCGGGAGCGTGGATTGAAATTTTGATGAAGTGGCGCTTATGCCGGAATCTTTTGTCGCTCCCTTCGCGGGAGCGTGGATTGAAATTACCTGGGTAGCAGTAGCAACGGAAATAGTCTGAGTCGCTCCCTTCGCGGGAGCGTGGATTGAAATAGAACATCCAACAGCAATATGCGACCACATAAGATGTCGCTCCCTTCGCGGGAGCGTGGATTGAAATAGTACCCCGGCACTCATGGCAGCATTATGGAATCAGTCGCTCCCTTCGCGGGAGCGTGGATTGAAATCTTTGCGCCCTCTATGTGCTTGTCTTTGACGTGCTGTCGCTCCCTTCGCGGGAGCGTGGATTGAAATATCAAAAAACACACCTGCCAATGTGATGCCCTGAGTCGCTCCCTTCGCGGGAGCGTGGATTGAAATATTGGATTGTTGATGAACTTATCTATCACAATCCCGTCGCTCCCTTCGCGGGAGCGTGGATTGAAATATTTGAGGAATCCCATGAAATATTTTTATATGTGTCGCTCCCTTCGCGGGAGCGTGGATTGAAATTATCAAGGCGACTGGATTTGAACCAGATATGAAGAAGTCGCTCCCTTCGCGGGAGCGTGGATTGAAATTTTAAGCGGTATATCCTGGGACTGTGGTGCGTGGCAGGTCGCTCCCTTCGCGGGAGCGTGGATTGAAATTGTAAGCGCAAAAGAACATAAGGCAGATTTCCTTTTGTCGCTCCCTTCGCGGGAGCGTGGATTGAAATTGCTTGTCGGAACAAATATGGCTTGGTTGTATGTGTGTCGCTCCCTTCGCGGGAGCGTGGATTGAAATTCCACTCCCGGACGGCTCCAATGCCCATATTCCGGCGTCGCTCCCTTCGCGGGAGCGTGGATTGAAATAGATGGCACTAACAATGAACCCGGCGCTGAATCAGGTCGCTCCCTTCGCGGGAGCGTGGATTGAAATAACTAAAAATCTTTTGAAAAAGAGAGAAAATATAGTCGCTCCCTTCGCGGGAGCGTGGATTGAAATGGATTAATTACAGCATATAAACCGCCTATAAGCGTCGCTCCCTTCGCGGGAGCGTGGATTGAAATCAAATCAAAGCCATTTTGTGCAGCTTCCAGCACGTCGCTCCCTTCGCGGGAGCGTGGATTGAAATCAGAAAAGAGAAAGCGAAAGATGTCTTAGACGCGTCGCTCCCTTCGCGGGAGCGTGGATTGAAATTTGATTTTATCATTGATTTTATCTGTATGCCAAGTCGCTCCCTTCGCGGGAGCGTGGATTGAAATGCCGCCGAGGAACGATAGAGGAAATATCCGAACATGTCGCTCCCTTCGCGGGAGCGTGGATTGAAATCTCCTCATATCCGCAACGCTTGCATTTACCTTTGAGTCGCTCCCTTCGCGGGAGCGTGGATTGAAATTTCGATTGCCTGAACAATATAAGCGTTCATGCTCGTCGCTCCCTTCGCGGGAGCGTGGATTGAAATTACCTGGGTAGCAGTAGCAACGGAAATAGTCTGAGTCGCTCCCTTCGCGGGAGCGTGGATTGAAATAGAACATCCAACAGCAATATGCGACCACATAAGATGTCGCTCCCTTCGCGGGAGCGTGGATTGAAATAGTACCCCGGCACTCATGGCAGCATTATGGAATCAGTCGCTCCCTTCGCGGGAGCGTGGATTGAAATCTTTGCGCCCTCTATGTGCTTGTCTTTGACGTGCTGTCGCTCCCTTCGCGGGAGCGTGGATTGAAATTGTCCAGGAACTATACCAAGTAACCTTATCTCCTGTCGCTCCCTTCGCGGGAGCGTGGATTGAAATTCGCTTTCTCCCTGCATTACCCGGCAGGGACGGGGTCGCTCCCTTCGCGGGAGCGTGGATTGAAATTTATTGCTCATTTAAACGCACCTAATACAACGATGTCGCTCCCTTCGCGGGAGCGTGGATTGAAATAGGACTTCCAACCTTATTAACAGATTTGTGGTAGTCGCTCCCTTCGCGGGAGCGTGGATTGAAATCGTGAATCCTTCGTTATGCACCAAATAATACCACGTCGCTCCCTTCGCGGGAGCGTGGATTGAAATCTTAAGACGAAGATCGGTTGCGGCATCTTCTGCAGCGTCGCTCCCTTCGCGGGAGCGTGGATTGAAATAATGAATCCAAATGCACATCAGCGCTGATAATACGTCGCTCCCTTCGCGGGAGCGTGGATTGAAATATTGACTGTTGGACTAAATCCGTTAATAGACTTAAGTCGCTCCCTTCGCGGGAGCGTGGATTGAAATTACATTGTTTGCATCCACTTCGTTTGTCACAAGTGTCGCTCCCTTCGCGGGAGCGTGGATTGAAATGTGTACAGCTTTGTTAAAAGAACCGACAACGATGTCGCTCCCTTCGCGGGAGCGTGGATTGAAATGGTATTAGCAGTCTTGTTACCAAGTTCGGCTACCGTGTCGCTCCCTTCGCGGGAGCGTGGATTGAAATTACAGCAAGAAACCGGGTGCGTCCAGTGCAAGCGAGTCGCTCCCTTCGCGGGAGCGTGGATTGAAATTGTATAATCTGGATATTGTAAATCAGCTTCGTTGTCGCTCCCTTCGCGGGAGCGTGGATTGAAATAGTGCGTCTATAAATGTATTATCTTCCACCGCAGTCGCTCCCTTCGCGGGAGCGTGGATTGAAATTTCCTTCTGGTATAAGGATTTTGACGGTATGGCATGTCGCTCCCTTCGCGGGAGCGTGGATTGAAATTATTGAATGATATTTGTATGCAGATTTCAAATGTACGTCGCTCCCTTCGCGGGAGCGTGGATTGAAATATGCATTTTTCTTTCAGGAAGTTTCGGAATCTGGTCGCTCCCTTCGCGGGAGCGTGGATTGAAATCGTCATGGATGGACGCGTGGACAGGATTGAGGAAGTCGCTCCCTTCGCGGGAGCGTGGATTGAAATTCTTATCAGTATCGGGACTGTTGCGGAGAATGGTAGTCGCTCCCTTCGCGGGAGCGTGGATTGAAATTTTACCGGCTTATCGCCGCCCATGATACGGTTTAGTCGCTCCCTTCGCGGGAGCGTGGATTGAAATTGAATTAACTCCCGAATTGCATCGTTAAAAGTCCGTCGCTCCCTTCGCGGGAGCGTGGATTGAAATTTATTCCCACAATAAAGGAGAATGTCCCCTCTCCGTCGCTCCCTTCGCGGGAGCGTGGATTGAAATCATGCCGGAAACCGACTTTAAGCGGCTGTCATGGGGTCGCTCCCTTCGCGGGAGCGTGGATTGAAATAGCAGTAGACATTCCTAATATTACAGTGACTACATTGTCGCTCCCTTCGCGGGAGCGTGGATTGAAATTCTGAAAAAGCAACTGCTATCATGGATGGCGTTTTGTCGCTCCCTTCGCGGGAGCGTGGATTGAAATAGAAGAAGACGCAAAAAAATGTGTCGAGTTAATGGTCGCTCCCTTCGCGGGAGCGTGGATTGAAATCTAGAGCATAGTTATCGACCATATGATCGGGCAAACGTCGCTCCCTTCGCGGGAGCGTGGATTGAAATATTTTTTGGAATTTGACTTAAGAAAAATAATAGAAGTCGCTCCCTTCGCGGGAGCGTGGATTGAAATTGTACGATGGTTTACCGTTTTTAAGGTACCGATATGTCGCTCCCTTCGCGGGAGCGTGGATTGAAATATTTTATCACCTTAATTTTATAGACAATAAATAACGTCGCTCCCTTCGCGGGAGCGTGGATTGAAATTACCTTCATCCCGTAGAAATAATTTACAAAATTTGTCGCTCCCTTCGCGGGAGCGTGGATTGAAATTGCCTTCCCAGCGCTTTTTGGATGCGTGATTGAAGGTCGCTCCCTTCGCGGGAGCGTGGATTGAAATCGGGTAATGCAGGGAGAAAGTGAGAAGGATATGAAGTCGCTCCCTTCGCGGGAGCGTGGATTGAAATGAAGGAAGATCGGGCAGTACTTTTGTCCAATGCAAGTCGCTCCCTTCGCGGGAGCGTGGATTGAAATTTCCATCTCCTAACACAAAACGTATGTCTACATGGTCGCTCCCTTCGCGGGAGCGTGGATTGAAATATAAAATCCGCAACTGGCCGCATACCGCATCCTAGTCGCTCCCTTCGCGGGAGCGTGGATTGAAATCCAAATACTGGGATGTTGAATACAAGAGCCATCTGCGTCGCTCCCTTCGCGGGAGCGTGGATTGAAATCGTGGAAGTAAATATGTATGGCCAAGTGGTTGAAAAGTCGCTCCCTTCGCGGGAGCGTGGATTGAAATAGGAACTTAAGGAAAAGTATCCGGGACTGGTACAGGTCGCTCCCTTCGCGGGAGCGTGGATTGAAATCCTGTAAATATTTTTGAAGGAATTCTACATCCTCGTCGCTCCCTTCGCGGGAGCGTGGATTGAAATAAAAACTGAAGAACCACAAGATCCGCAACATAAATAGTCGCTCCCTTCGCGGGAGCGTGGATTGAAATGATGTAGATCCGGCTCCGAATTGCGGAGAAAAGACGTCGCTCCCTTCGCGGGAGCGTGGATTGAAATGGTGTGTCCATTTCGGACACGTCCAGCGGAACATTGTCGCTCCCTTCGCGGGAGCGTGGATTGAAATTTGATAGAGAGGGGAATATGATCGCAGTATGCAACGTCGCTCCCTTCGCGGGAGCGTGGATTGAAATTTTGGATGCTTCCAGTTCTTTTAGTTTATCTTGCGTCGCTCCCTTCGCGGGAGCGTGGATTGAAATCTTGTTACGAGTTACATTATATGCTGTTACGCGTTGTCGCTCCCTTCGCGGGAGCGTGGATTGAAATCCTGCCACTGCCAGCCCTGTATCCCCTACTACTGTGTCGCTCCCTTCGCGGGAGCGTGGATTGAAATACAAGCGGAAGCAAGGGCTATGGGGCAGCGGGAGGTCGCTCCCTTCGCGGGAGCGTGGATTGAAATAATCAGTTTAAAGGGAAACCAGTCATGATAATTTGTCGCTCCCTTCGCGGGAGCGTGGATTGAAATCGAAAGCCCAACCAGAGCATTCCCTTCATCATACGTCGCTCCCTTCGCGGGAGCGTGGATTGAAATCTTGCGGAACTTTTTTTGGGGTTTTTACATATGAGTCGCTCCCTTCGCGGGAGCGTGGATTGAAATTTTGCCAATGTTAGCCTGATTAGTTGTATCATCGTCGCTCCCTTCGCGGGAGCGTGGATTGAAATACACCCTGTTATTTGATACATTTTTTGTCTATCTGGTCGCTCCCTTCGCGGGAGCGTGGATTGAAATTGGTATCTCTTCTTTAATAAAGTTGTAAAAATCGTGTCGCTCCCTTCGCGGGAGCGTGGATTGAAATCGTCAATGTTTGTTTGTAATCTCTCGTAAGGGATGTCGCTCCCTTCGCGGGAGCGTGGATTGAAATCGACCAATGCGCAGAGGTTGAAACTGTTAAATGAGGTCGCTCCCTTCGCGGGAGCGTGGATTGAAATGATAATAGCCCCAGGGCTATAAACATCATAAGGTTTGTCGCTCCCTTCGCGGGAGCGTGGATTGAAATTCGCGGCACTCCTTATATCATCGTCAATATTTAGTCGCTCCCTTCGCGGGAGCGTGGATTGAAATAGAAGGAGGAATCCGCGGGGATAAAAAAATAGAGTCGCTCCCTTCGCGGGAGCGTGGATTGAAATTAAATAACCGCCAAGATTAGTAATGTCATTTTTTGTCGCTCCCTTCGCGGGAGCGTGGATTGAAATTTTTCAGGCTTTTGCTTCGGCTCCCGCCTTTCTATGTCGCTCCCTTCGCGGGAGCGTGGATTGAAATGTGGACGCGAAAGACATAAACCCGGACGGAATGAGTCGCTCCCTTCGCGGGAGCGTGGATTGAAATATGTATAGGTTCCATTTCTTTTTTCTGACCGTTACGTCGCTCCCTTCGCGGGAGCGTGGATTGAAATATAGATAACACCGTCACTCTCACCAAGTAAACCACGTCGCTCCCTTCGCGGGAGCGTGGATTGAAATATTTTAGGCGGGTGTGCCATGTGTCCCGGAACTGTCGCTCCCTTCGCGGGAGCGTGGATTGAAATAGCTTCCAGAAGTACAAAGAGAATCCTTTATTCTGGTCGCTCCCTTCGCGGGAGCGTGGATTGAAATCATTTTAACCACGGACTGGAAAATCCGCTTATCCAGTCGCTCCCTTCGCGGGAGCGTGATTTGGATCATGATATTTCTAAACCTCCATGCCCGCACACTTGGCACCACCATAAATGAAACTGTGCAGA
>OFGO01000798.1_pt1 | contig 27266 bp, 27 predicted proteins | sample 1521761 | NCBI WGS metagenome assembly OFGO01 (sample SAMEA3504128, study PRJEB24116) | mouse gut metagenome | biome: mouse gut; feature: mouse-associated habitat; material: faeces | place: Denmark | collected 2011
GCTTCGAAGTCCATATATTCCTCATAAGCTAACTCTCCGTGCCGGCTTTGATGCCCAGGTCATAGACCCAGCTGGTAGGCAGGGCGAACACCACCAGGAGGGACAGAATTGCCAGCAGGTAGAAGGCGATCCGCCCGCCGCCGATGATGAACACGTTGCGGATGCGGTGGCTGTGCCGGCCCAGCAGCTTGAAAAACTGGTGGACGCCGTTGGGGGTGCCCGCCATATAGACCCGGTCGTCCTTGGCCAACACGGTGTTGCCGTTGGGGATAAACACCTCGCTCCCCCGCTCCACCGCGCAGAACAGCACGGGCAGGTCCTGGATTTTGGACGACAGGGAGGCCAAGGAGTGCCCAGCTAAAAAGTCAGCCTCCTGAATGTGAAAGGAGATCAGCTCCACCTGACCACGGGCAAATGTGTCGATATTGGCGGCGGAGGGAAAGCGCAGCAGCCGGGAGATTTCCACCGCCGCAGCCAGCTCCGGGTTGATGAGCAGGGTGATCCCCAAATCCCGCTTCAAAGAGTCCAGATCGCTGGCATACTCGGCGCTGCGCACCCGGGCCACAGTGTAGGGCACGCCGATGCGGTGGGCGCAGTGGCAGCACAGCAGATTGATCTCATCAGAGCCGGTGGCGGCGATGAGCACCTCGCACTCCCGCGCCCCGGCCTCCATCAAAAGATCCCGCGAAGCACAATTCCCCTTCAGGCACATCACATCCAGCTGGTTGGACAGCCGCTCCAGCGTACTGTCCGAGATATCCACAATCGTGACGCTGTGGCCCTCATCCGACAGATGCTCCGCCACAGTGGCTCCCACTTTACCGGCCCCAGCGATGATGATATTCAAAGCAATCAGCTCGATTCCTTAAAAAGTCGTAAAGCGCGGTGCATTCCCGCAGAGGCGGCGGATTGGGCCGCTTCTGCGGGAATGTCTCAGCTCACTCCAGCACCGCCCCGCGGGCGGCGGAGGCGACCAGCTTGGCATACCGGGCCAGGTAGCCCGTTTTGATCTTCGGCTCCGGACACACCCAGGCGGCTCGGCGCTGGGCCAGCACAGCCTCATCCACCAGCAGCTCAATTTTGCAGGCGGGTATGTCAACGGAGATTTGGTCCCCCTCCTCCACCAAGGCGATGGGACCGCCTTGAGCGGCCTCAGGACAGACGTGGCCGATGGCCGCGCCCCGGGTGGCGCCGGAGAAACGCCCGTCGGTGATGAGCGCTACGCTCTCCCCCAGCCCCATACCGCAGATGGCGGAGGTGGGGTTGAGCATCTCCCGCATACCAGGGCCGCCCTTGGGGCCCTCGTAGCGAATCACCACCACGTCGCCCGCGTGAATTTTTCCGGCGTAAATGGCCTCGATGGCCTCCTCCTCGCAGTTGAACACCCGGGCAGGGCCCTGGTGGCGCATCATCTCATCCGCCACGGCGGAGCGCTTCACCACGCAGCCCTCGGGGGCCAGGCTGCCCTTGAGCACGGCGATGCCGCCGTCGGGAGAGTAGGGATTGTCGATGGGCCGGATGAGCTCCGGATTCCGGTTGACCACGCCCTCCAGGTTCTCCCCCAACGTTTTGCCGGTGCAGGTGAGCACAGAGGTGTCCAGCAGGCCGGCCTTGTTCAGCTCCGCCATGACCGCGTGGACGCCCCCCGCGCCCTCCAGGTCCTCCATATAGGTGTCGCCGGCGGGGGCCAGATGGCACAGGTTGGGGGTTTTGCCGGAAATCTCGTTGGCTCTGTCCAAATCCAGCTCGATGCCGCACTCATGGGCGATGGCGGGCAGGTGGAGCATGGTGTTGGTGGAACAGCCCAGGGCCATGTCCACCGTCTCCGCGTTGTGGAAGGCGGCCTCGGTCATGATGTCCCGGGGCTTGATGTCCTTTTTCACCAGCTCCATAATCTGCATCCCGGCGTGCTTGGCCAGGCGCAGCCGGGCGGACCACACGGCGGGAATGGTGCCGTTGCCCGCAAGGCCCATGCCGATGGCCTCGGTGAGACAGTTCATGGAGTTGGCGGTATACATCCCCGAGCAGGAACCGCAGGTGGGGCAGGCATTGTTCACATACTCCTCCACCCCGTCCTCGTCCAGCTTGCCGGCGTAGTAGCCCCCCACGGCCTCAAACATATGGGACAGGCAGGTGCGCCGGCCGTCGCGCAGCCGCCCGGCCAGCATAGGTCCGCCGGAGCAGAAAATGGTGGGGACGTTCACCCGCGCCGCCGCCATGAGCAGACCGGGGACGTTTTTGTCACAGTTGGGAATCATCACCAGCCCGTCGAACTGGTGGGCCATGGCCATGGCCTCGGTGGAGTCGGCGATGAGGTCCCGAGTGACCAGGGAGTACTTCATGCCCACGTGGCCCATGGCGATGCCGTCGCACACGGCGATGGCCGGAAATTCGATGGGGGTCCCCCCCGCCGCCCGGACGCCCGCCTTCACCGCCTCAGCAATTTTGTCCAGGTTCATGTGGCCGGGGACGATCTCGTTATAGGAGCACACCACGCCGATGAGGGGCCGCTCCAGCTCCTCCTTGGTGTAACCCAGCGCGTAGAACAGGGAGCGGTTAGGGGCCGTTGGAACGCCTTTTTTTACGTTATCGGAACGCATATGAAAGTCTCCTTTTGAAGTGCTTGACTGTATAAGTACCACAGATTGTACCACAAAAAAAACGGGAGCGCAATGGAAAATCGGATTGATTTCCCAGCGCTCCGCGCCCCCTTCTCCGTCCACCTGGCCCTATCCCGCGCTCAGCCGGCCCTGCTCCGCCGCAAGTCCCCCGACACAATGGCGAGAAATTGAGCCGAGCAGGGCTTGGTCCACAACAAGCTGCCCGCCATCTCTCCCAGCAAAACGGGATTCCGCTTCCAAGCCACCCCGATCACCGTCCGAATGTTCCGCTCCACCGCCTGCCACGTGGTACAGTACTGCCTCGCCACCTCCGGGTAGAGGTTCTTCGTCACCAGCATCAGCATATCGGGCTCCTTGGCGCACAGCGCTATGGCATACGCCGTATAGCGGCAGCCCTTGTAATTTGCCGTCACCCCCAGCCGGTACAGCTGGTCGCACGCCTCTCCAAACCGCTTATCCACCTGTGTCATCCTCTCTCTTTATATTCGGTCTCCAACAGACTGGACACCGTGATCCCCATGTAGGCCGCCAGCTTTTGCAGGGTGCTGAGCTTTGGGTCGGTCTTCCCGCGCTCAATGAGGCTGATCTCCTCAATGCTCAAGCCGGTATCGAAGGCCATATCAAGCTGATTTTTGGATTCCTTTTTGCGATATGCTTTTACGCGATTGGCAAGCGCAACTGTCTCTGGCATTTTTTCGACCCCTTTTGACAAATCATATCCAAAAAGGGTTGACTTTTCCACGTACCGTAGTACGTATTTTCACCCGTTCTATCCTTTCTGTGCTCACTGCACGCCCTCCCTACGGCAAAAGCAGGCCAGACCTACCGCAATAGGTCTGGCCTGCCCTGTCCATATTCTCCCGCGTCAAAGGTCTCTCAGCAAACCTATCCCGGAGATTACCGCACGGCCCGACCCATCCCCAGCCCGGAGCCACGGCAAATGGCAACTGATATTTATATTTATAAAATTATTACTCGTATGTTTATTGTACTTTTAAATCTCAATTTTGTCAAGCGTTTTTTCACAAAAAAAGGGCGGCATCTCGAAAGAAATGCCGCCAGCTCTTTTTAATTTTCCGGGAATGACCAGTCGGGAGGAACTGGAATCCAATCCGTCTTCCACACCCCGTATGAAATCGACCACAGGCGCATCTGCTTCTCCCCATCATGGATACGATAATACCAGCGCACCTGCTCCGCCCGGGTCTCAATGCTGGTCTCCTCTCCAGTGTAGGGAAACGCCATGACAGGGGCAAGAGCGGAAGAAACCAGGGTCAGCGCACACAGGGATGCCATAAGCAAGGTCAGAACTCGTTTCTTCATTGGTTATATCCCTCCTCAAAAATATAAACATTCTGGTACTCCTCGGAGGCAACCTCCGCCTCCGTCAAATACCTGCTGAATTCATAGTTAATAAATAATTGACATCTGCCATTTGAATCTATCCAAATAAATGTACTGCTTGCCTTATCACCAGTCTTGGGATCATCATACTGTTCCGTATAAAAATTCCGAGTGTCATTCTGAAGTTCTTCTTCAGTTGGCGAAAGTCCCGGCTGAATGATCACAAGATAGGACGCCAGAAACACCACCACAATCGCAGCCACTGCCACAGGACTCATGCGCGGGGGCTCCTTCTCGTAAGCCTGCATGAAATCTATCCGGCGCTTCAGAGAAGACTTGCTCTGCACCGCCATGGACTTGCCCGCAGCCAGCGCGTCCCGGTACTCCACCGCTTTCTTTCCCGCGTTGGTCAGGGTAAGCATATACGCGCTTCGATCCACCCGGCTCATGCTGCCCATCAGCTTGGTGTCGCACCGCATCTCCAACAGGTCCTCAAAGTTTCTCCGAAAGAAGTGCATCGGAATGAACCACCACATCGCCGAAAGCAAGCACACGAACGCCAGCTTGATCCAGGCATCGTGATTGCGGACGTGCTGTGCCTCGTGGGCCAACGTCATCTCAATCTCCTGGTCCGATATCTCATTCGCAGGGAAATAGATGGTCGGGCGAAACCCGTTGAGCACAAAAGCTACCGTTACATCCGGCGACACCAGCACCCGCAGATTCGCGCCAAAACGCCGAGCGATTTTCTGAACACGCTCATCCTCCACGAGCACATAATCGCGGCACTGCTTACGGGTGTTGCAGTAAAGCCGCACCTCCCGCCCCAGCACAACAACCGCGCCCAGGGCCCAGACCGCTATCATCATTTTGACAACGCCTGGATGAGCGCTGAAGAACCTGGAAACCGAACCCAGAAAAGCCCAAGGCCAAGCCACTACAAAAGCAAACGGAATCTCAATCGGCAGGATTAACCTAAGGGAAGCGGCGGCAAATATCAACAGCAGAATGGATGCGCCGTACTTGTTTACGAGGGGCGTGCGCCGCTGTAATACGATGATCAGAACCATCACGACACAGTAGACACACAGAGCGTTGAACACAGAGAAAACGGAGATCATTCCTCGGATTCCAGCTCTTTCTTCCGCTCAGCCAGCATCTTTTCCAGCTCGTCCACCACTTCCATGGTGAGATCATCGGTCCGCAGCAGCATGGAAACAAACGCCGGAATGGACTGTACGCCCTTCCCCCGGAACAGCGTGTCGGAATAATACTCCTCCCGGGAAACATTGGCCTCGTACAAGCGCCCATAGGTCTTGGTCCTTTTAACAAATCCTGCCTCCCGTATCGCCTCCTTTTTCAGCAAGCCGTTGAGCAAAATGTGGATGGTGCTTGGACTCCAGCTTGGGTTTATGGACAACTCCAGAATTTCGAAACGTGCCAGCGGGCGTCCCGCCTGCCACAAGGTCTCCATGACCTCCAGCTCGCTTTTTGTAAGTTTCACGTTGGCCTCCTATCGGGTGATTTAACCACAATTTTAATTATATAATGTTATTTGCGCCTGTCAAGGGAAAACACGCAATTTGTCAAAAAATTTTTTGCTCTTTGGCGGCAAGCAGGAGGGGAGCCGCCCCGTAGGACCGCTCCCCTCCTGCTGCGCATTGTTCCGAAAAAATCGGAAAAGCTTACTTCAGGCCGTTCTCGTAGGCCTCGATCATCTTCTTGAACGTGTGACCCGTACGGCGCTTGAGTTTCTCCAGGGAACGGGCGGTGCTCTCGCCGGTGAAAATCTTCACATCCAGGCGCAGGGTGCCGTCCTCCTGGGGAGTGACGTAGATTTTGTCGATATACCGCTCCACGAACTCCTTGCCGATGAGGCCCTGGGCGGCGCTCTCCTGGGCGGCCTTCAGGGTACGGCGGATATCTTCGATGTGCTTTTTGTAGTCCGCACTGGATTCCAGCTGCTCCTCCAGCTCCCGGACAGCCTCCTCCGCCCCCTCAATCTCGGCGTTGCAGGCGGCGGTCATGGAGAGAAAATCTGCGTCTGAAATCTGGCCCGTCACATTGTATTCCAGCAGCTTGGACTTTTTCTTCTGGGCCAGTTCCGCCGCTTTTTTGTGCGCCTCGATCTGCTTGGGAACCTCGCCGTTCCCGTCCAGCTCCTTGTACATTCGGATGTATTCCTCCACCATGGCGTCGGCGTCGGCGCGGGTCTCCTGGAACACATCGAACAGCAGGGGCTTGAGTTCCTCCTCGTAGATGGCGAAAGAGGGGCAGGAATCCGCCCCGGCCTTGATCTTGCCGGAGCACACCCATTTGCTGTTTTTATTTCCTTGGCGGTCCTTGGACTCCCGGCGGTAATAGGGGGCCCCGCAGTGGGTGCAAAACAGCTTGCCAGTCAGCAGGTTGTCGTGGTTACAGATGCCCTGGCGGGCTTTCACGTCCTCGCTGCGCTTTTTCAGTACGGCGTTGGCCCGGTCCCACAGCTCTTCGGAGACAATGGCGGGGACGATCTCTCCGGTTTCGTCCTTAAACATCACCCACTCCTCCGGGGGAAGGAACTTCTGCTTCTTGGTGAACATATCCACCACCCGTACTTTATTTCCCACATAATACCCTTTGTATTTGGGGTTGGAAATCATGTTGGACATGGTGGAGTGGGCGATCTTGTTCCCGTTCAGGTTGCGGTAGCCCTTGTCCCAGAAAATGGTTTCGATCTGCTTCATGGAGTATTGATTGGTGGCGTACAGTTCGAACAGCTCCCGCACCATGGCGGACTGCCCCTCATCGATGACCAGCCGCTTGTTCTCCTTGCGGTAGCCGAAAATGCGGTCGTTACCCAGCACCACGTTCTGCTTGATGGCCTGCTGGTGGCCGAACTTCACCCGGCTGGACAGCTTGCGCAGCTCGTCCTGGGCGATGGAGGACATGATGGACAGGCGAAGCTCGCTGCCCTCGTCGAAGGTGTTGATATTGTCGTTCTGGAAGAACACCCCAACGCCGCTGGGCAAGAGCTGTCGGGTAAACTGGATGGAATCCAAGGTGTTGCGGGCAAAGCGGGAGATCTCCTTGGTGATCACCAGGTCGAACTTGTCCGCCCCGGCGTCGTCGATCATGCGGTTAAAACTCTCCCGCTTTTTGGTGGAAATGCCGGACAGTCCCTCGTCAATGTAGCCGGGGATGAAGGTCCAAGCCTTGTTTTTGCGGATCAGGTCCTCATAGTAGGTGATCTGGTTGCCCAGAGAGTTGAGCTGCTCATCGCTCTCGGAGGACACCCGGGCGTAGTAGGTCACCCGCAGGGGGATGTCGTAGACGGCGTGGGTACGCAGCTCCTGGCGGATAGTATGTAAATCCATGGCTGGGCCTCCTGAAATTCGTTATATCATGTTCTATCTTGCATTAGATCACGGAGTATGAAAAAGTCAAGGACCGGGCCAGCAGCTGTCGTACAGAATTTTGTTATATTTAGTCGTTCAAAGTCGAAGAATTTTGTTACAAGCTATTTGACGAAACCTTTGAATTATGTTACAATCACGGAGAAGACACATCACGGCTATGGAAAGCGGGGCATGATTATGCTGCGGCGCAAGGCATACGAATATTTCTTGAAATGGAAAAATCAGAAGGAAAAGAAGGCCCTGTGTGTCACCGGCGCCCGCCAGATCGGCAAAACCACGCTGATCCGGGAGTTCGGTCGACGAAACTACGAGCACTTTGTGGAGCTCAACTTCGTCACGGAAAAGGATGCTGGGGCCATTTTCTCCGGCAGTCTGGACGCGAACACCATCATCACCAACCTCAGCGCCTACACCCGCAAGCCTATGGAACCGGGGCGGACGCTGGTACTGCTGGACGAGGTACAGGAGTGCCCCGAGGCCCGCACCGCCATCAAATTTTTGGTGGAGGACGGGCGGTTCGACTATATCGAGTCCGGCTCTCTTATGGGGGTGCGACACAAGGAGGTGGCCTCCTACCCGGTGGGGTTCGAGGAGCTGTACCGGATGTACCCCATGGACTTTGAGGAATTTCTGTGGGCCAACGGGGTGCAGCAGTCCACCATCGACTACCTGCGGGGGTGCTTTGACAAGCTGGCCCCGGTGTCCCAGGCCGTCCACGAGACCATGAAAAAGCTGTTCCTCAGCTACATCGTGGTGGGCGGTATGCCGGAGGCTGTCCAGCTCTACGTGGACACCCACGATATCGCCAAGGTGGCGGCCCTTCAGACCGACATCCTGGAGCTGTACCGATTGGACATCTCCAAATACGCCCAGGGAAACGACAAATTGAAGATCCGAGCCATTTTCGACAGCATCCCCTCCCAGCTCAACGCCAAAAACCGCCGATTCGTTCTCACCGATGTGGACGCCAAGGGCCGCCAGCTTCGGTACGCCAACAGCTTCCAGTGGCTGGCCCAGGCGGGGGTGTCCCTGCCCTGCTACAACGTGTCCGAGCCTAAGGCCCCGCTGGCGCTGAACGAAAAGCACAGTCTGTTCAAGCTGTTCATGGGGGACGTGGGGCTGCTGTGCGCCGCGTGCATGGAGAACGTCCAGTTTTCTATCTTACAGGGGGATCTGGAAATCAATATGGGCAGTATTTTGGAGAACGTGATCGCCCAGCAGATCAAGAGCGCCGGGTTGTCCCTCCACTTTTTTGACGCGAAAAAATACGGAGAGCTGGACTTCGTCATCCAGAACGGCCTGCGCATCCAGCTTGTGGAGGTCAAATCGGGGAAGGACTACAAAAAGCATGCATCACTGGATCGGGTGCGGCAGGTTAAGGAGTGGCAGGCGGAAAAGTCCTACGTGTTCTGCCAGGGCAATATTGAGGAGGCGGACGGCGTGACCTATCTGCCCTGGTATGAAATCATGTTCCTCCAGCCGGACCGTTTGCCGGAGACAATGAAGTTTGAGGTGGATATCAGCGCCCTACCATGAGCGTGAAACAGGGGACCGCGGGAATTCCGCGGTCCCCTGCGTTTACATGGACGGGCCTCTCCATCTATTGATCTTCAGCGCCATTTTGTTGCGCTCCCGCTCGGTGATGACGCCCCTCTCATACAGGATCTGGTTGTAGTAAGCCAGCCAGAGGCGGCCGCCCAGCTCCCGTTTCGTCTGCTCCTCAGGTGTGGCCGCTTGTTTCGTCATGGGCAGGCCGCCTCCCTTCAGGAGCAGGATGTCCAATTTTTACATTTTATATGCCTTGGTCATGGCGCGCTCCCCTCTCCCGGGTTGGTCCGGGACAAAAATGGCGCGGACCTCACAGGGTCCACGCCATGGTATCGTCCTCGTGGTCGTCGGGTCTGCGCCCGGCGGCAATTTCCTTTTCCACTCCCGAGAGCTTTGCCACCAATAGTAGCCAGGCGGTTTGGGTTTTGGCTGCCCATGGTTTCCTCCTCCAGCAAAATTTGTCATAAACAAATTTTCACTGATTTCAATAGGATGGGACGCCGTGGCGCCTGCGCGGACAGTCCGGTGTGCCGGAACCCCCTGTGGAACCCAGCGGATTAGCATTCCGTCTTAGGGAGCCAATCCAACTTCAATTCCAATGCGGCCAGCTCCGCGTCCGGTTTCACCCGTTCGCCGTGGAAATCGCTGCCTCCGGTGGCGTGGAGTTGATATTTTTCCAACAATCGGAGATAAAACGCCTGCTGTTCCGGTGTGTATTTGGGGTAATAACACTCAATGGCGTCCAATCCCCAGCCCTTGAGCTGTCCCACCAGCACGTCCAGTTCATCATCCAGCAAACCCATTTGATAGGGGTGGGCCAGCGAGACCTTCCCGCCCGCCGCCTTGATTGTCTCCACACAGGTTTTGGCATCCGCCTTGAACCGCTTCACCTTTTGCCGGAATTCCTCCGTGTCCAGATAGCGGTCAAAGGCCTCCCGATTGGTGGACACGTACCCGCGCCGCACCAGAGCCTGGGCAAAGTGGGGCCGGGCAATGACCTCGCCCCCCGCGATGTCCTCCACCTCCGCCAGGTCGATATCCACGCCCTTTTCCCGAAGAAAGCCCACGATCCTGTACTTTCGTTCGTCCCGGCCCGCCCGCAACATTTCGCACAGTCGGGCCAGTTCCGTCTCCCCGCCCCGGAAGCCATAGCCCAGAATGTGAAAATTGGGGTACTCCCTGGCGCTTAGCTCCACCCCCCGAATCACCCTCAGACCCAGAGCCGCCCCGGTCTCCATGGCCTCGCCCACCCCCGCAATGGTGTCGTGGTCGGTGACAGCCAGCACGGACAGGCCCCGCTCCTTTGCCAGCTTCACCAGTTGCCCGGGGGTGTACTGCCCGTCGGAGGCGGAGGTGTGGGTGTGGAGATCGCAAAAATTCCGCACCTGCCCCGCACCTGTCACAGCGCAATTTTCTCCGCCATAATCTCCTGATCCATCTGCTCCAGGAGGCGGACACACTGGGGGACGTAGCGGCCCACGGCGGTCTCCTCAGACATCTGCACGCCGTACACACCGGACTTCATGATCTCGTACAGGGCCTCAATCTCCCCGATGGTGGGGATAGGCTTGGTCTCCATGTTTTTCAGCACCTGGGTGGCCAGGAACACCTTCACGTCGAAGTACAGCGCCTTATCGATGATGTATTTCTGGAAGCGGGGGATCTTCTCAATGCCGATGTCGGTGGACAGGTCGCCCCGGTCCACCAGGATATACTTCACCAGGGGCAGGATCTCGTTGATGTGCTCCACCGCGTTGATAGTCTCGATCTTGGAGATTACCTGGGTGCCCTCGCCGATGAGGGCTTGGGCCTCCTTCACGTTGTCCGGCGTGCGCACAAAGGACAGCCCCACATAGTCCAGCTTGTACTGGTTGGCCAGCTCAATGAGCTGCCGGTCCTTCTCGAACAGGAAGGGGATGTCCTGGTGGATGCCCCGGACGTGGACGCCCTTGCCGTTGATCAGCACCCCGTCGGACTTGGACAGGAACACGATCTGCTTGCTGTCGGCGGACACCACCTGGAACTCAAACACGCTGTCGTTGGCCCAGGCGGTCATGCCGGGCCGGAGGTGGCGGTAGAAGTCCGGGTAGTTGAACTGGACGGCGCGCAGGGCGAAGGTCTTGCCCTTCTCCAGCGGGACGCCCGCCTCAAGGTTGGCGGTGCGCACCTTATTGCCGGGCAGATCCATGAGAATGGCCGCCCCGGGGATCTGGCTGCGGATATTTTTGATGCTCTCCTCAATGTCCGCAATGGTCCCGTGGGCGCCGTTGATACGGTAGATATTCTTGTCACTGTGAATTTGGGCCAGAGGCACTTCCCGGCCCAGGGCGGGCCCGGTGGTGAGAATATATTTCTGCATGACAATGCGCTCCTTTACGAGTGTTTGGTCAGCTCCACGAAGATGGTCTCGTCCTTCTTCTGCTGATACCGCAGCCAGTACCCCGCGATGAGGGAGGACAGCATGGTGGTAAGGATCAGCACCGTGAAGAACTCCACGCTGATGATCTCATAGGAATAGGCCACCGTGGCCAGCACGATCCCCGGGCCGCCCCGGGCGTTCATGGTGACGGCGAAATTGACGATCACCTGCTTTTTCAGGTTGGTGAACAGCAGCATAACCACCGTTCCCGCCGCCTCCAGCCCGAAGGCGACGGCGAAGAACAGCAGGAACCGCCCCAGGGAGAAGTTGTGGATCAGGTTGAGCTGGATACCCACCAGGGCGAAGTAGATGGGCACAAACAGGGAGAAGGAGAAGTTGGCCACCGCCTCCATCCGCCCCTCCGCCTCCGGGTCGTTCTGGGAGACAGCCTTGACGATGTACCCGGTGAGGAAGGCGGAGTACATGATGTTGATGCCCGCCCCGTACAGCGCCGCGGAGAACAGCAGCAGGGCGATAAAGCTCACCGTGTAGAAGTCGGTGGCCTTCACCCTGTTCCGATAGCCGCCGCGGAGGTGGTCCGCCGCCAGCTTGGCGATGACGAACATCCCCAGGGTAAAGGCGATGACCAGCAGCATATCCGGCAGGTTGACCTCCCCGGTGGTGGCCATCCGGGTGGCCGCGTTCAGCAGAATCCACAGGCACAGGTCCTGGAAGGTGGACACCGTCAGCACCGTGTTGGTAAAGGCGGTGTTCATCACGCCCATATCAAAGAAGATCTTGGAGATCACCGGGATGGAGGTGATGGCCACGCCGATGACAAACACCAGCAGGAAGGAAATATCGTTCCCCCGAACGCCGATGAACGCCTCCTGGAACAGCCCTGCGAAGGGGGCGGCCGCCAGCATGGGCAGCACCGTGGCCCCGGTGAACACGCAGCCGATGATCTTCATGTTCTTCCGGTCCACGTCGATGCGGGTGTTGAAGCCGGAGGAGAACATCAGGAACACCAGCCCCAGCTGGTAGAACAGATTCAGCACCTTACCCTCCTCTGGGTAGGCCAGAAAGATGGACTCCACCTGGGCGGGGAAGAAGTGGTACAAGAAGGTGCCGCCAAACAGCAGCCCGCCGGTGATCTCCCCCACCACCTTGGGGGCCTTGACGGCCTCCATCAGCTTTCCGCACAGGTACGCCCCCGCCAACAGCAGGGCCAGGGCCAGGAACGTGACAATGATCTCATGCTCCGAGAGTGTTTGCAGCGTCACTTCAACCGCCTCCTCACTGTCCAAATTTTACAGGGTTTTCGGACAAAAGCAAGGAGATTTGCCCACCTTTGGCTGCACTCCAAGAAGGTGAGAAACGGGCGGCCCTGTCATCTGGCCTGGATGATCTTATACACTCGGGAGATGCTCAGCTCATACTTACGGGCCAGGTCCGCCACCTCGTAGTCCCCGCTGTAAAAATCGTCCCGGAGTTGGAGATTGCGCTCCTCCAAATCGGTGAATTCCGTGTTGGCGGGGAAGTAGACCGTGGTTCCGGCCAGGGCGGACACAATGGAGGCGTAGGTCGTTTCATCCACCAGCTCCCGCAGCTTTTTCAGCGCGGCCCTGGAGTTCACGGGATAAACACCTGGCCGCAGCCCAGGATGGCGTCAAAAACCTCCTTGCGCAGCATGATCTCGTCGGGGATAGAACCGTCGCTGATGTACTTGCGGATGATGGTGCCGCTGATCTCCACCCGGTGGGTGCTGTAGTGAGCGCAATGCTTGTCCGTGACGATCTGTCCACACTTTTTGCAGAAATAGGGCTCCCGGGTGAGGAGGAGGTGGATGCCCAGCTCCGGCTCCAGCTCCCGGGCCAGGGCGTGGGCGTCGTAGGCGCCGTAGTAGCCGCCTACCCCGGCGTGGTCCCGGCCGATGATGAAATGGGTGCAGCCCAGGTTGCGGCGGATGATGGCGTGGAACACCGCCTCCCGGGGCCCGGCGTACCGCATCTGGGTTTTCAGCCCCGCGATATGCACCCGGCCCTTGGGATAAAACTCGTCAATCATCCGCCGGTAGGCGGCCATCACCGCCTCCTGGGTGAAATCCCCCGTCTTTTTCCAGCCCACGATGGGATTGATGAACAGCCCGTCGCACACCTCCAGACCGATGCGCTGGATGTGCTCGTGGGCCTTGTGAATGGGGTTGCGGGTCTGGAAGCCCACCACTGTTTTCCATCCCTTTTCCTTGAAAGCCCGCTTCGTGTCCTCCGGCTTCAGCGCGTCCGCCAGCAGGGAGCGGTTCGTGAGCCGCACGGGCCCGCCCACCCGGCAGGCGGAGCGTTCCCGCTCCTTGCGCACACCGGGGTGGGCGTCCTCCAAGGTGCGGAACACCTTCTCAAGATCCGCGTCCGTCATATGGAATTTGCTCTCCACGTCCAGCTCAGCCACCGGGGCACCCTTGTGCTCCAGGGTCAGGGTTTCGCCGGGCCGGATGGCTTCAAACTGGGGCCGCGGTACGTCCAGGGTGATGGGCAGGGGGAACACCTGCCCATCGGACAGATGCCATCTGTCCACCACCCGCCGAAAATCCGCCTCCCCCATAAAGCCGGTGAGGGGGGCCAGCAGCCCGGTCTCGATATTGATGATGTCCTGTAAGGTCTCCTCGTTGATGGTCACAGTCATAGCGCGCGCTCCTCTACTGGTACCGGGGGCCGTACTTGGCGGCGATATAGTCCAGCACCGCCTGATAGGTCTCCTCCTCGGTCTGCTTGTCCACCTCCAGCACCAGGTCTGGGTGCCTGGGTTGGTCAAAAGCAGCGTCAATGCCCACAATCTGGGTCTTGCCCGCGTTGGCCCGGTACATCCCCTTTACGTCGTTCTTCATGCTGATCTGCAAATCTTTTTTCAGATAGACCTCGTTATACCCGGCAATCTTCCGCCGAGCTAGGGCCCGCAGGCGCTCCAAGGGGGAGATATTGCAGACGATGCCCACGATATCATTCCGATCCAGCAGGTAGGCCCCCAGGATGATCCGTTTGATGTTGGCCTCCCGCTCGGCGTCGGAGTAGCCTAAGTCCCGGTCAAAGAGATCCCGCACCTCGTCGCCGTCCAGCAGGTAGTTTTTCACGCCAAGTTCGTTAAAATGGGCCTCCAGCCTTCGCCCTATGGTGGTTTTACCCGCGCCCGATATGCCCATCAGCCAGATAACCATGTTCACTCCCCCTTATAAAAATGGATAGAGATCATCAAACTCCGCCGCCTTCAGCGACCCGTCCGGCATCACCCGGGAGGCAATTTTGGGCGCGATCTCCCCGAACTCCTGCACCCGGAGCTGGCATACAAAGGGCCCGTCCTTCGCCAGGATTTCCTGGAACCGCTCCTCCAGATTGTCCTCGGCGGTGAGCTCACAGCTGTCCAGCCCGTACGCCGCCGCCACCTTGCAGAAGTCCGGTGTCTCCAAGCCACTGCCCGGGCCCACACCCAGGAAGCGGTCATTCATGTAGTTATGCTGGTTGTGCCGTATGAGCATGTAGCCGCCGTTCTGGAACACAAACAGCTTGACAGGCAGACGATTGTAACGCAGGGTGGCAAACTCCTGCACATTCATCTGCACGCTGCCGTCCCCGGACAGGGCGATCACCTGCCGCTCCTCCCGGGCCGCGCCGATGGCCCCCGCCCAGAAGCCCATGGAGGACAGGCCTCCGGAGATCAGATAGCGCTGGCCCTCCTTCAGCTCCCAGCTCTGGGAGACGATGTTGCAGACGCTGCCCGTGTCCACCACGATGTCGCAGCTGGCCGGGGTGCATTGGGAGAGCAGCCTGGAAACGTGGTAGCTGTTCAGGGGCCGCTCCTGGGCGTAGCCCGGCAGGACGTTGGGGTACTGCCGCCGCATTTCCCGGCAGTGGGCCAGCCATGCGCTATGATCCGGTTTCAATCCGGCGCAGCAGTCGAGAAGGCCCTCCAGGAACGCCTTGACGTCCATGGAAATCCTTTGATCCACCGGCACATCCGGCTTGTCCAGCTCCTTCCGGTCAATGTCCACCATCACCTTATAGGCGTTCTGCCCGAACCGCTGGGGATAGTAGCCCGTGGTGGAGATGGACAGGCGGCTGCCCAGAATCAGCAGGTAGTCGCACTGCTGGATGGCGAAATGGGAGGCGCGGTCGCCGTAGCTTCCGGGGCGGCCCACAAAATAGGGGGAATCGGAGGCAATCACGTCGATGCCGCCCCGGGAGGTGGCCGCGGGTATCTGGAGCGCGTGGCATAGGCGGTTCAGCAGCTCCACCGCCCCGGCGCCGCGCACCCCGCCCCCGGCCAGGATTAGCGGTTTTTCCGCCTGGGCCAGTCCCTGGGCGATGGCCCGCAAATCCACGCTGGCGGTCGACTTTTCAGAGGCCTGATACCCCTCCATTTGCTCCGGAACCTGCTTGTTCTGCACGTCCACCGGCACGTCGATCCACACCGGCCCCTTCCGGCCCTCCATGGCCTCGTGCCAGGCCCGCTCCATCACCCGGCGGATATCGGCGGGCTCCAGCACGCAGGCGAAGTATTTCACCAGGGGGGACACGATGGGCTCCAGGTTCAGGCTCTGGGTGCCGTGCTGGCGGATTCCGGTCTCCATCTCGTACCGGATCAGCCGGGAGTTGGCCTGCCCGGTGAGCACAAACATGGGGGAGGAGTCCACAAAGGCCCCCGCTACCCCGGTAATGGCGTTGGTGGCCCCCGGCCCAATGGTGGCAAGGCACACGCCGGGGACGCCCCGGGTGCGGCCGTAGCAGTCCGCCGCCATGGCCGCCGCCTGCTCGTGGTGGCAGCACACAGCCTTCAGGGCACGGCTGCGCTGAAGGGCATCGGTGAGCCACATGGCGGAGCTGCCGGATACCATGTAGACGGTGGTGGAGCCCCTCTTTTGGAGAAAGTCAAAAATGTACTCGGAGACGGTCATAAACACCCCTCAAATCAGCACAATGTCATGTGCAAATAATATTTTTCTGCATTGAACTGCACGCCTCGATGGGGTATCCACCTAATTTCCCCTTGGGCTTCCTCTTTCGTCAGCGGAATGAGCTCTCCTTTTTGGAACCCACACCGTTCGTAAAAAGAGATTGCGTGTGCATTGTCCCACAGGACATCCAGGCTGATGTGTTCCAGACCAAGTTCCCGCTTTCCCCAGCGTGCCAACGCCTGAACCGCATATTCCATCAGCCCCAATGCGACATTTTTCTCGCCCCGTACCACTAAGTCAACCTCCGCCGACTGTGTCATGCAATCAAACCCGGCGAACCCCATGTGCCCAATATAATTCTCCCTGAGATCCTGAACCATAAACAAAATGCGTTGGTCGTTACCAATAACCAGATTGTTGATCCACCGTTCGGTTCCCTCTAACGTTACACGAAATCGTGTGGGGGAAAGTGTCGGGTTTTCTGCCCTCCAGCGGCTCAGCAGTTCTACACACCTGTTTATGGTTTCTTTGAAGTCTGCCGTAATCGGACGTAAAAAGCCAACTGTATTTTTATTTGCGTCCAAGATTGGAATTAGGATTAAATTGTCACTGTTTTGCTTTCTTTTATATTGATCGAGTTTTTCTTTCAGCAATTTCTCATTCATTATGATCTGCTGTCCTCCTTTAGAATCCCTTCGATTACCCGCCTCATCTCATTGCAGACACGGACAATATCTTCCTCGGTCAGGGAATGGGCCGTCGGCAGGACAAGCCCCCGCCGGTCATAGCGGTCAGAGTTCGGAACCGAATGCGTTTGTTCATAGGGCGGCATTCTGTGCATGGATGGGTAGCCTGGGCGGAAATGGATGTTCATGTCCAGCATTTTTTTGACCAGTTCGTCTCGATCAATTTGAATACCATCCCGTAAATAGCCCAGCACATAGCCATAATTCGGTTCGCAATCCACCGGGGGCAGTAGCATTTCAAAATAGGGATCATCCCTGAGCTTTTCCCTGTAGCTTTCAAAAATGCGCTTTTTGTTGGCAACAAGCTCGTCGATCCGCTCAACCTGCGCCAAGATCAGAGCGGCGGTCACATTGGAAATCCGATAATTATAACCCACATCGTCGGACCACAGGTATTGAATCCCATCGTTCCGGCAAAAGGTTCCGTAGTGCTTGGCGCGCTGGTAAAGGGCCTCGTCATTGGTGACAAACATTCCGCCCTCACCGCCGACTGCGATCTTCGCACCCTGGAAACTGAATGTTCCAACATTTCCAATTGTTCCTGTGTGGGTGCCGTGGTAAAATGTTCCCACAGATTGGCAGGCATCTTCTATCACAGCCAGCTGATGCTTCCGGGCAATCTCCATGACGGCATCCATGTCGCAGGCGAATCCCCCAAAGTGAACCACCATGATCGCTTTTGTTTTGGGCGTGATGAGCAGCTCAATTTGGCTGGGATCAATGCACAGGGTATCCGGCAGCACGTCTGTGAAAACACACTTCGCACCCACGTAGGAAAGCGCATACGCCGTGGCGATATAGCTCTGATCCGCCACGATGACCCCATCGTCAGGCCCCAACTGTAACGCCAGCGCCGCCAGATGTAGCGCGTGGGTTCCGCAGTATGTGGCGATGGCGTATTTTGCGCCCACATATTCCGCAAATCTTTTTTCCAGTTTCCTGATGTGCATATCATAGGTTTCATACCAGCCGTTCACCACCGCATCGTGGACATAGTCGATCTCCTTCTGCGTGATAAACGGCCCGGCAAGTGGAATTTTTTTGTGTTGCTGCTCCATGAACCTACACTCCTAACTCCTTACATAGTCTATCTTGGGCGGCATCCACCGAGTCCTCATTCCGCATGGTATACGCATACGCCTTGCAGCCTTCGCAGACAGGAATACCACATTTTGCGTCAGCAAGCATTTTCTTCAGAAATCCATGGTACTGCTCGCCTTCCCAAACTTCTTGGATACTCATCTGGCACACATTTCCCAAAACAGCGGCATGATCATAGTAACAGCAAGTGGTGATACTGCCGTCTGTCATGACGTGCAGGCTATAAAACGGCAATGGGCATATCCTCATCTGCGCTACGGAACCGGTATTAATACCCTTTTGGAACTGATCAATATCTTCCTCGGACGCATTTGCCAAAACCGGCACCAGTGACTCAAACGCGATTTCATCGCAGCAGTCCTCAAACATTTTTAAAAACGCTGCCCGTTCCTCGTCGCTTTTTAATTGCTCATTCATGATCTTTATATATACCCGTTGGCCGGCTTTCTTGTGCGAATAATAATATTGGATGGATTGAACCAGCTTTTCTATGTTAACCTGCCGACCACTCTGCTCCAAATACTCCTTGGAGGTAATTCCTTGTATAGAAATACGCATCAAATCAAGTCCGGCATCAATCAATTTGTCCGACAGCTCCGAAGTCAGTGCAACAGCGTTGGTTACGATGACAGTTTCCTTGCACACTCGGCCCTTCTTTGTGTATGCGATAATATCGGCAATTTCCGGATTGAGTAGAGGCTCTCCATATCCCGCATATGTGATCCGGCACAATGGGGGAACTCCTTTTCCACAAAATGCCTTTAAGCCGTCTACCAGTTCCTTCGCTGTTTCCAGTTTGAAGAAATGTCCATTCCTCTGCACAGTTTCAAGCCATGGCGCGCCCAAACCGTGCACACAGTATGTACATTTAAGGTTACATAAGCTGGATGCCAGCACCGTGAGAGAGAGCGGGGCGGGGAGCGGGACAATTTCGGACAATATCTTTCGGCCATGTGAATGATCTTGGACAAGCTGCGCTTTCATGTTTTTACCTCCTGCGCAAAAAACAATATTGATTGGATTGCCGCATCAAAACATAGGGATATCAACCCCCGAGACGACCTTTGTACCTGTCAGATCCGCGATGCAGGTATATCGGACAAGCTCCAGCACCCTGCTTGTAATCAGAGTTCCGCAAGTTGAAATCAGCGCGGGGATTTCTTTGCGCTCCGTACATCGGACATAGAGACCGCAGTCGGCGGTTATCCCCTCCGCAAATTCATAGATCGCACGCGTCTTCGCTTCCTCTGTACCATCTTTTGGAACGGAGATGATTAAACAGTCTTTTTCGGAGTGAGCCTGGGCAAACGCCTCGATGATCCGAAACAAGATACTATGTGGACGATCCAAATCCGCAAAGGTCAGATACAGGTCGTTTCGCGCGGCGCCCTCAAGCTGTCTGTCGCAAAGTCCTTGAGCTGCGCACATAAATCTCCCTCCTTCGGACAGATCGAACCTTTTCGCAAACTCCTCCGGCGGGCGCTTAAACCACACTCCCCGTTCTTTTATGGTTTTCTCATCCCAGTACCACCACTGAATCCTTTGCAGACGCTCAATTGTCTTCGGATCGAACCGGTATTTGACTACACGTGCCGGACTTCCGGCAACAATGGCGTAGGGGGGCACATCTTTCGTCACCGTGGAATTCGCCGCGATTACCGCACCATTGTGGACTGTCACCCCGCCCATAATGGTGACCCCATATCCAATCCAGACATCATTTTGAATGATAATGGAGCCCTTCCGCCTTTTCCTACTGGAGGGCGGGATCACATCGGGAACCTGACCCGACATAGACACTGACGCATAATCATGGTCAACATCAACCAAGAACATGATCTGGTTGGAAATGGGGCAGAAGGCCCCAATATGCACGGAGTAGCAGCCGCTTTCCACGCCGACTTCCTCCCCGAGTTTTGACCAGACTGTCAAGCCGGTAATGCCGCTGTAACGATCCAAGACCAATGCCGGAAAGTCCTTTATTCCTAAATCATTTTGTTGCGAATAGGTAAATGTGGACAGCCCTTTTATATTAGCCGCCGCAATCCCATTTATGCTGATCAGCATACTCGTTCCTCTTTTCCCAAAAGACATGAGTGGTCACTCGAGTCCATAAAACACAAACGACAAATGGTGCATATAAGACCGCAGATAAACCTCGTACCCCGCTCCCAGCATCCGCTCCGGCACCTTCCAGAAGTCCCAGGTCTTGTGATACCCCGCGATCATTAGCTTGGGATGCCAGCGGCAGATCGTCTCCTCCGCCCCCTTCAGCGCGGCCAGCTCCGAGCCCTCAATATTCATTTTGATGGCCGTGGCCCGCCGCCCATCCAGCAGCCTGTCGATGGTGGTAGCCGCCGCCTGCGTCCCGCCGTAGGGCGCGGCGAAGCTCCCCGGTCCGTGGAGGGCGTACAGCGGGATTTCACCCTCCCCGCTCCACGCCGCCCGGGGGGACAGCTCTATCTTTTCCCGCAGCCCCTCCGGTAGCTGGGCGGCGAACGCCTCCAGCCGCCGGAAATTGGCCGGATCCGGCTCCAGAGCGTAGTACGCCCCGATCCGGTTGCTGGTCAGCGCCAGCAGATCCCGCAGGGTCTGCCCGTCGAAGGCGCCGCAGTCCACGAAGTGCTCCTCCCCGGACGGGACGAATAGCTCCGCCGGAAAATACTTCTCCTCCTGGGCCAGGGTGGGGATCTCCGGTCCCTCCCCAAACAGCCGGAAGTTGAGGATATTGGCGTAGATCTCTTGGGACTGCCTATCCGCCAGGCGCTCATACACCCGCCCAATCCGCTCCCGGTTTTCCCAGAGGCAGTCCACGTCCGGGCAGGAGGGCAGGTTTCCCGTATTGTCCCCACGGAACAGCGCGAAGCACCGGCGCAGGGCGATATAGTCCACCACATTGGCGCAGCCGCATTCGTGCAGCCGTCGCTGGACACCGCTGTGCCCCCCGTCCCGCAACGCCTCGTCAAAGCTGCGGCAGTAGGCTTGGCCGTCGGTGTTGATACAGACAAGCACCAGGATATTGGCGCCAAACCGCCCCGCCAGCTCCTGGGGCGGGAGCACCTCCAGCCCCATGCACGCTGTTCCCCATTTTTTCGGTGCGCCGTCGGCAAAGCACAGCGGCTCGACGCCCGCCCGGCGCAGGGCCAACAGCAGGGCGATCCCGCTGCTCCCCGCACCGTAAAGCACGATTCCGTCATACCGGCCCAGGGCCAGCTTCAGCTCGTCCACCGTCTGTTCCAGCCGGGGGCACTCCCGCTCAAAGCGGGCGAAAATCTCACCAATCACGCCGCTCATTGCCCCTCGCTCCACCGCCGCCACATATCCGCCGCCGCCTTCTGGGGGGACAGGCCGAAGTAGTCCAGCTGGTAGTCCCGGGAACCGGTGAGCATGGCGAAGGAGTCCGGCACCCCGTAGCGGTGGAACACCGCCGGATGCTGTCCCCGCTCCGCCAGCAGCTCCGCCACGGCGCTGCCCAGGCCGCCGGTAACCCCGTGCTCCTCCATGGCGAATACCGCCCGGTGCGTTGCGGCGCAGCTTAGCACCGCCGCCTCGTCCAGAGGCTGTACCCTCGGCACACTGTACAGCGTCACCGAGCACCCCCGCTCCTCCAGCAGCTTTTGCACCTGCACCGCCTCCCGCAGGATGGTGCCGCAGGCCAGGATCGCGATGTCCGTCCCCTGAGACAACGGGATGGCACGCTCCAGAGGCGCGTCCACCGGGCCGGGGTGGATGGGGGCGTCTACGCTGCGCCCAATGCGGATATAGGCCGGACGATGTCGCCGGTAGGCCGTCAGCATCGCCGCCTCCATCTCCGCCGGGTCGGCGGGGCAGTATACGTCCAGGTTAGGGAATGCGCGCATCATGGCGATATCCTGGAGGGCGTGGTGGGTGGGCCCCGCGGTGCCGTAGGCGAAGCCGCCGCCCACCCCCACCAGGATCACCGGATTCTCCTGGTAGCACACGTCCAGCATGATCTGCTCCGCCCCCCGCAGGGTCATGAAGGACACCACGTTATAGGCGAAGGGCTTCATTCCCGCCGCCGCCAGCCCCGCGGCGAAGGACACAAAGCTCTGCTCCGCAATGCCCACGTTCACAAAGCGGGGGCCGAACTCCGCCTCGAAGGGCTCCATGACGGAAAACCCGGTGTCCCCAATCACCAGCATCACCTTAGGATCCTCCCGGGCCAGCCGGGCCATGGTCTGTACGAATGTGCTTCTCATCGGCTCAACTCCTCCAGTGCCTGGGCCAGCTGCTCCTCGTTCGGGGACTTGAAGTGCCACTCCAGGCGGTCTTCCATGAAGGACACGCCCTTGCCCTTCACCGTGTGGGCGATCACCGCCGTGGGCCGTGGATCCCCGTCCAGCCCGGCCCGCGAGAACAATTCTTCCAGCGCGGCGTAGTCGTGGCCGTCCACATCCACGGCATTACAGCCGAAGGCCCGGAACTTGTCGGCCAGATCCCCCATATTCAGCACCTGCTGGTCGCTGCCATAGGATTGCAGGCGGTTCCGATCCACGATCAGGATCAGGTTGTCCAGGGAGAATCGGGCGGCAAACATAGCCGCCTCCCAAGCGCTGCCCTCATTGCACTCCCCGTCCCCCATCAGCACGAACACCCGGCCCTTTTGGCCCTGGAGTTTCTTGGCATAGGCGATCCCGGTGCCCAGATTGGCCCCGTGGCCCAGGGAGCCGGCGGACATCTCCACCCCGGGCACCACGAATTTCCGGGTGTGGCCCGCATAGTTTTCCCCGTCCACCACGTGCAGCTCCAGATCCCCCATGGGGATCAGCCCCGCGTAGGCCAGGGTGGTGTAAAAGGTGGCGGCGATGTGCCCCTTGCTCAGCAGGAACACGTTCCGGTTTGGGTCGTCCAGGTTGTCCGGCGTCAACCCCAGAATCCGGGTATACAGCACGGCCAGAATGTCCGCCGCCGAGTAGCCGCCCCCGATATGGGAGTCCCGGGTGCGCATGAGCGTTTTTGCCACGTGCATCCGCACCGCTCGGGCGAATTCTTTTGGATCGTGGATCATTGCGGGTTCCTCCCCTCCCGGCGGTGGATCTCATCCGCCGCGTCCAGCCCGCGGCCCACCGCCTCGTCCATGTTGTAACACCGAAATTCCGCCAGCCGCCCCGCCCCGTAGAGATGGGGAACCCGGTTCAGCAGATCCCGGTAGCTCTGATACAGCGCCTTAGATTTCTCCGTCAGCACCACGTAGTACGGCTCGTCTTGCGGCCCCTCCATGGGGCCGGGGCGCTCGCCCGCCAGCAGGGTCTTGTCCAGCCCCGGCGGGTTTCCCGGCAGATAGCGGTAGTCCGTCCGCCGGGTCCATGGGATATCCAGGCCGGGGTAGTACATGGCCAAGCAGGGCAGCCCTTCCCCAGCCTTGCGGTATTCCAGGTCAAACCGAAGCGTGCGGTAGGGAAGTACCCCCTCCCGGCAGGAAAACAGCTCGTCCAGCCGCCCGGTGTAGAGGACGGCGTCCCACATCCGCCTGGTTTTCCAGACGATATGCCCGTCTGCGACCTCCATCAGCGCGGAGGCATCCGTATTGGTCAGCACCTCGATGGCGGGGTGGGCCAGGATGGACTGAAACAGGGCAGAGAAGCCCTCCTCCGGCATAAACTGGAACCGCTCCGGGCGGAAGTCCCGGCGGTTTCCCAGGTAGACCGGGGCCCGGGCGGTGACCTCCGGCGACAGCTCCTCCGGGCGCAGCCCCCACTGCTTCCGGTTGTAAGGGGCGCAGTCGCAGTCATACAGCCGCCGCCCCGCCTGCCGCAGCAGAGGATCGGCGGCGTTCAGCAACTCCAGGACGGTGACCCGGTCCCGGTTGGGGAACGCCTGCCGCAGGGCGGACAGCACCGCGTCCCCTTCCTCCGGGATCAGCCGCCGCAGCGTCTCCGGCTGGAAGGGCATGGGGAGGCTATCCCCCTCGATCCAAACCCGCAGGCCACACCGGAAGGGCGTCCAATGGGCGAAGGGGAAGAGAAAGCTCCACACCCGCTCCTGGTCGGTGAAAAAGGCGTGGGGTCCGTACACATGGTACAGGATGCCGTGCGCCTCCCGCCGGTCGAAGGCGTTGCCGCCGATGTGCCCCCGGCGGTCGATCACCGTCACCTGCCAGCCGTACTCCGCCAGACGGCGGGCGGCGCTGGCCCCGCAACAGCCCGCGCCCACAATGAGCGCCCTCATTCCGCCATCTCCTGGGTTCTGTCAAGGTACTGCCGCACCTGCTCCCGGCACAGCTGGGCGGTGGGCGTATGGGCAAGGCCCGCCTGGAAGGCTGCGGCCTGGGCCAGCGTCTGCTCCAGCGTATACAGGGCCCGCCAGCCCAGCAGCTTCCATGCTTTGCCGCTGTCCAGCCGGAGCAGCTGCGTCTCGCCGGAGCTGCCGCCCGTCCCCAGCTCGTACTCCGCGCCGGGGAAATGGGCCGCCAGCAGCTCCGCCACCCGCCCTACGGTCTGAAACCCGTCGGGGGCGGGGCCGAAGTTGAAGGACGTATCGCCCGTTATTGTGCCCTCTGCCAGCGCCGATCCCAGGGTCAGATACCCCCACAGCACATCCAGCACATACTGCCAGGGCCGGACAAAGCCGGGATTGCGCAACATGGCGGGCTGTCCGGTGGAGAAGCAGTCCAGCAGGTGGGGGATGAGCCGGGTTTTGTTGAAGTCCCCCCCGCCGATGGTATTGCTGGCCCGGGCGGTGGCAATGGGCAGCTCCGGGAAGGAAAAACGGTAGCACTGGGCCGCCAGATCCTGGCACGCCTTGCTGGTGGAATAGGCCTCCGCCGCGCCGAAGGGGTCGCCTTCCCGGCAGGGCCGCCCACCCAGGCCCTGGGCATAGCATTTGTCGCTGGTGACCACCACCGTGGGAATCCGGCGGCCGCTTTGGCGGATCGACTCCAAAAGCCCCACCGTCCCCATGACGTTGACCTGGAAAATATCCGCCGGGTACTCATAGGAGCCATCCAGATAGGCGTGGGCCGCCAGATGGAAAATCAGATCGGGGCGGAACTGGTTCAGCGCCCGCTCTACCTCGACCCGATCCCGGATGTCCGCCAGCCGCTCGCCCGCTACGAGGGGCCGGGCTGTTTCATACAGACACCCGGGGCAGGGCGGCAGAGCATACCCGTACACCTCCGCCCCCAGAGCGGACAGCAGCCAGCACAGCCACGTGCCCTTGAACCCGGTGTGGCCCGTCACCAGCACCCGCCGGCCCTGATAAAAGCATTTGTGAGACAGCACCTGGTTTCCCCCGTTCTCTCAGGACTTTTTTCTCCACACGCTGAATTTGCCAAGGGTCGACAGCATGGCCTTTGCCTCGTCCCCCTGCCGGAGGCCCAGGGCCGAGGCAGCCTTTTCGGCGGCGGGGTCCCAGGCGTTGTTGGTCAGGGAGATGGACCGTTCCAGTACCAGCCCCTCCTTTTGGAGCGCGGCGGATAACGCGCCGTCGGTGATAATCCGCAGATTCAGCCCCTCCTCCGGGTCGTGGAGAAACACCCCGTCCGCGGGCAGTTTTCCCTGCAAGGCCAGTTCCAGGTTGGAAAGGCTGTAAAAATTCTCATATTGGACGATCAGCAGCCCGCCGGGCTTCAGCCGCCCCGCCGCCGTGTGAAGTACGCGGCGCGGATCGGCGCAGCGTCCCAGATTGCAGCCCACGATGGCAAGGTCATACTGCCCCTCCAGCACCTGGCCTTCCTCATCTAACAGGCCGCTGTGCCGGAACAGTCCCTCCAAGTCCTCCAGATACCGGCTGTCCTCGGTGAGGGCGTCCACCGTGATCTCGCCGCCCCCGCACGCCCTGAGGCGGTTGGCCAGCGTCAGGACGCTCTCGCCGAACAGGGGGTTCAGCGCCAGAATCCGCGTGGGGCCGGAGGCGGACATGGAAAAAGCCCCCAGGGCCGAGCAGAGATCCATACCCAGGGAGGCCCAGCCGTCCACGCCGTATTTCTGCCGGAACTGGGCCCGTCCCAGCTCCATCACTTGGAACTGCCCCTCCCCGATGGTGGCGGAGCCGTAGTGGTGGACAAAGACATCCTTGCAGAGCACTTGGCGGCAGCCCATGCGGCGCAATACCGCACTGTGGTCGTCATCGGCAAACATATCATAACAAAATAATGGATCAAAGGCTAAATACAGCTGCCACAGAACTTGCGGGCGATAGCAGGCCAGAATCTGAAACAGTCTTGATCGATCCTCCCATGTCCTGGGATTACAGTGGTTGTAACCCTCCGCAAAGGAGCGCATCCCTTCCAAATCATTCTTCCCATAAGGCACGGAAATGGCTTGCAAATTGCTGGCTGAATTGCAGACGGGAGCCGCCATCGCGATGCGGGGGTCGCTCTCCATGCACGCCCACAGAATCTCATCATAGAGCGGCGTGACAATCACGTCGTTGCTGACGTACAGGAGGTACTTGCCCTCCATGTAGGCGGGCGCCATGGTGAAGATCAGATTTCCGGCGGCGGAGGAGCCCATATTGTGGGGGTAGTAGATTTTCTTCTCGTGGGACAGGCCCTCGCACCAGGCGGTGGTTTCGGGGTCGCTGCCGTTGTCAAAGGTGATCAGCTCATAACTGTGCCCCTTGGTGTGGGCCTCAATAGCGTCCAGACATTCCTGGGTCATCTTCTGGTTGCCGTAAAACAGCACGACGATGGACAGGTCAAAACGGTACTCCCGGGGCTCGTCCCGCTTGGATGTCTCCCGGATCTGCCGGATGTGTTCCCGCTCCTGGGCGTACCAATCCTTCAGCGCCCCGTCGGAGGCCGCGTGGAGCAGGAAAAACTCCGCGTAACGCCGCCAGAACAGGAACAGCGGCACAAACGAACAGGTAAACTGCGCCAGGGCCCGGTCCTCCTGCCCTTCCTCCAGCAGCCCGCGAACCCGCCGGGCCGTCAGCGGCGCGTTCATCCCGATCTCCTTCAGTTTGTTTTTCAGCTTGATCTGGGGGGCGAGCTGTTCGACGGCGGACGCGATGGCGGCGCACAGCGTCTCCAGATCCCCCAGCAGGTACTGGTTTTCCGCCAGCCCGCAGTTTTTTAAGTAGGCAACGGCCTCCTCGCCGGTGTCAAACAGCTCGAAGATCTGTGTGACCAGCGTATCCCGCACGTTTTGCTCCATCTGTCCCGCACCCGCTCTCAAGGTTCTTTACTGTCCTGCCACTCCGGCGAAAACTGCTTCCCGATCTGCAAAAACGACTCCTTCTTGT
>OFGO01000800.1_pt1 | contig 27203 bp, 22 predicted proteins | sample 1521761 | NCBI WGS metagenome assembly OFGO01 (sample SAMEA3504128, study PRJEB24116) | mouse gut metagenome | biome: mouse gut; feature: mouse-associated habitat; material: faeces | place: Denmark | collected 2011
TAAATATCCAAGTTTTTGACTGAATTTTTGCTAAATCTCATGCGCTAGCCCTGGCAAAATGTGGATTAGTATTGTTTTTTTCAGTAAATTTGTCCTCGCTATTAAAAAGTACAGACGAATAACTAAAGGTTACAGAAATGAGAAAATGGCGCATTGAAGACAGCCGCGAACTTTACAACATCGCCGGATGGGGTCGAAAATATTTCACGATAAACGAAAAAGGCCATATCGCCGTCACACCCCGTGAAGGTTATGCCTCCGTGGATCTGAAGGAGGTAATGGACGAGTTGCAGGTGCGCGACGTGGGCGCCCCGGTGCTTCTGCGCTTCCCCGACATTCTCGATAACCGGATAGAAAAAATCTCGAACTGTTTCAAGAAAGCGGCCAAGGAATATGACTATTCCGCGGAGAACTATCTCATATACCCGATAAAAGTCAATCAGATGCGCCCCGTTGTCGAAGAGCTCGTCAGCCACGGACGCAAATTCAACATTGGACTCGAAGCCGGATCAAAACCGGAACTTCACGCTGTGCTTGCCACAAATATTGCCGACAACGCTCTGATTATCTGCAACGGCTATAAAGACCAGAACTTTGTCGAGCTCGCCCTCCTCGCCCAGAAGATGGGTCGGAGAATATATCTCGTCGTCGAAAAACTCAATGAACTGCGCATAATAGCCGATGTCGCAAAACGACTGAACATCGTCCCTAACGTCGGCATCCGAATAAAGTTGTCGTCAACCGGATCCGGCAAATGGGAAGAATCAGGCGGAGACAGATCGAAATTCGGTCTGAATTCAAGCGAACTGCTTGAAGCATTCAACTTCCTCCACGAGCATGACATGGTCGATAGCTTGAAACTCATCCATTTCCACATCGGAAGCCAGGTGACAAAGATACGCCATATCAAAAATGCCCTGCGCGAAGCGTCGCAATATTATGTCCAGCTTTCCAAACTCGGGTTCAACATCGACTTTGTTGACATAGGGGGCGGACTCGGCGTGGATTATGACGGAACCCGAAATTCCTCTTCGGAAAGCTCCATGAACTATTCCATTCAGGAATATGCCAACGATGCGGTGTCGCAGCTTGTCGATGCCTGCAATAAAAACGGACTCAAACAGCCCAATATCATCACCGAGAGCGGACGTTCGCTTGCGGCCCATCACTCCGTCCTCGTTTTTGAGGCTATGGAGACTACCGGTCTGCCGAAATGGGATGATGACGCAGAAGTGCGCCCCGACGCACATGAACTCGAACGTGAACTTTTCGAGATATGGGACCGCCTGAACCAACCGAGACTTTTCGAGAGCTGGCACGACGCGCTGCAGATCCGCGAAGAGGCCCTCGACCTTTTCAATCTCGGATTGCTTGACTTGCGCACACGCGCCAACATCGAAAAACTCTTCTGGTCCATCGCCAGAGAAGTCGGAGAATTAGCCTCTTCACTGAAACATGCTCCCGAAGAGCTGAAAAAGGTCACCAAGATGCTTCCCGACAAATATTTCTGCAACTTCTCCCTATTCCAGTCTCTGACCGATATATGGGCTATCGACCAGATTTTCCCGATAGTTCCTCTCAGCCGGCTTGACGAACGCCCTGACCGCTCATGCACAATCCAGGACATCACCTGCGACAGCGACGGCAAAATCACCACTTTTGTCACGGCGCAAGGAGTCTCCAACTCGCTGCCGGTTCATACGGTCAACCCCGGTGAACCATATTATCTCGGCGTTTTCCTCGTCGGCGCCTATCAGGAGATTCTCGGCGACATGCACAATCTTTTCGGAGACACGAACGCTGTACATATCAGCGTCTATAAGGATGGATATGAGATTGACCGCGTGATCGACGGCGAAACCGTAGCCGAGGTCCTCGACTACGTACAGTATGACGCAAAAAAACTCGTGCGCAACGTGGAAAAATGGGTCACCGCCTCCATGAAGGCCGGTCACATAACCCCGGAAGAAGGCCGCGAATTCCTCGGGACATACCGTTCGGGACTCTACGGCTACACATATCTCGAAAGGAACTGAGCCGATTTTTCCTTCTTGCCATGCAACGCTACTTCATGAAACTCGCCTACCGTGGAGCGACTTTCCACGGGTGGCAGCGCCAGCCTAACGCTTCTTCAGTCCAGCAGACAATCGAGGACGCCCTCTCCACCATACTCCGCACAGACACCCCCCTTACCGGCGCCGGCCGAACCGACACCGGTGTTAACGCGCGTTGCATGATAGCCCATTTCGACTCAGACAGTCCTATCTGTCAATCCGAAAGCATAATCCGATCGCTCAACACCCTTGTTGGTCCCGACATCGCCATCCGGTCCATATCCCCGGTCCACTCTGAAGCTCATGCACGTTTCGACGCGACCTCGCGCACATATCATTACTACGCCGTCAGCTCAAAGTCGCCATTTTTCTACCCTTTGAGTTGGAAAGCACCCGCTGATCTTGATTATGGGCTCATGAATCAGGCCGCTGAAATACTTCTTGAAACCGAAGACTTCACATCATTCGCCAAACTCCACACAGACACTCGCACAAACATCTGCCGCGTTACCGAAGCCCGTTGGTATGCCACTGACGAACTGTCCGGAGCATATCTCTCGTCCGAACCCGGAGCCTACGTTTTCGTAATCTCAGCCGACCGCTTCCTGCGCAACATGGTTAGAGCCGTCGTAGGGACACTCGTTGATGTAGGACGCCACAAACTGACGCTTGACGGCTTCCGCAATATAATCCTGGCCAAAGACCGATGCAGCGCAGGCACCTCCATGCCTCCCCAGGCCCTTTTCCTCTGGGATGTAACATATCCCTACCCGTTCTTACTCCCCTTTTCGGAAAACCGCTTTATTTAGATAGCATTAGCAATCACCTAATTACCAACCCGAAAGCACTGAATCCGAAAATAAAACAACAAAAAACTTTGCAAACATTTGCATAATCCGGCAAATCGCCGTAACTTTGCACTGCAAAAGCCCAGGTGGCGGAATGGTAGACGCGCTCGTTTCAGGTGCGAGTGCTGCGAGGCGTGCAGGTTCGAGTCCTGTTCTGGGCACAGCGAAAGCGACTTAATAAGGTGAGCATCACCAAGTTAAGTCGCTTCTTTTATTTTCTACAGGCAAATTACAGGCAAAATTCCAATATTCCGCGTAACATTCACCGCCCAATACGCATATACGGCATTAGAGAGTATGCCTATTCTTCTTCGTAATAATAAGAATAGTCGATGCCTTTCATGAACATCTCGCGGTCGTTGATGAGATTACACAAATCATAAGGACTTATACCTTTGTAATAAGCCATCCAAATTTTTCAGTATTTGATTTTTGATGTTAATCGGGGATAGCACCAATAATTCAGGGCCAAAGGAAATAAGTTCACGGATAAGTTCATAGTTCTCTCTGCACTCTATCTGAAAGAATTTTCCATTTTTGAGCTTGGGATAGACCCGGCGAAGATATGAGTCTTTCTCCCTCTTAAGAGTTTTCTGAGAGCCATGTATGGGCTTAGTTATAACATAATCCTTGGATTTATCAGATATCCAGAATATAATTTCTTGTAGAGGAGCATCTTCATCAAATGTCACGCCTATTATTTCTTCGTAATGTTCATTAATGTCTTCAATTGGTTCACGATATTTAGCGAATAGTGTCGGGGTAAAATCGTCAATTCTATCTAATGGAAACGTCAGAAGTTTTCCTGTGTCGCAGGCCCCTGCAATAAGATACCATCTGTTGTTGTATTCTTTTAGGAGATACGGTGATATTTCAACGGCTCTACTCTCACTATTAGAAAATGTATGATATATCAGCGAAATAACTTGCTTAGTGCGAATTACAGTAAAAAGACGAGCGATCAAAGATGAATTTGAAATAAGGTTTTTAGATATCGATATGATTGGTTCATGCTCTTCAAGCTTCAATCGGTGTTTGAGGTCGTTAAGCCATTCGAAATTCTCCAAGCCATCGAAACTGCCAAGAGTGTCAAGTGCTGTAGCCAATACTGTTTTCTCGTCTTCCGAAAGTTTGGGCTTAAATATGGAGAAAGTAGCATCTTGGTACCTGATACATCTCTTTCTATATGGCCTGCCGTTCTTATCCGGTGCATCTATCCAATATTCCTCTATTTCAACATCAAACGGACTTTCGTTTTCAAGATAGTTAAGATCCTTTTCTACGCATCGCTTCGATACGGGTTCTTGCCCATATTCAGGAAGATGTTCTTCAAGACACTCTGTAATATCTTGTATTGAAAAAGCTTTGTTTCGATTGGCAAGGAGTTTGTCAATCAGAGCATATCTTGTCATTGCGTTTTTTGTGGCTGGCATAATCGTTATCAATGAATTAATGATATAGCAGACCAGCGCCCATCTTCTTGCTGAATTGCTAACGCTTTTATAGTTTGCCCATCCGCTGTTCCTTTTAGTATCTTTTCTCCTACATAGACCCCTTGGATAATTGTATAGCGATTCCCCTTGCGATCTGTCCGCTGCTGGATTGTGCCTGACACCTCTTTGAGCCATGAAACTTGTGGAGTGGTTCGCATCGGACGAATCCATACGATTCTCCCCTCATGAGTTTTGACGGAAAATAGCGTTCCGTTTGGAGTGCGGGATACAAGCCCAAACTTTACAGGTTTCTTAAGTGTGAGTGTTCCTGTTTGGCCGCGTAGTGTCCACTGAGTGAATTTGCGTCCGGGATGGTTGCGATCATCAATCTGTCTTTCGGCAACTTTGATAATTAACTGCTCCGGGAGATCGTTGTATATAAACTGATTGGCGTATAAAGAATAATCGGAATACAGCCTCCTGTTGTCAGATGCCGTTTCGACAGATGTCATGTGATTATATAGGTTCCAAAATTCCGGCTTTAGATTCCACCCTTTACTTTGATAGGTCGAGCTATATTTTTCCAGCTCGAATTTTGCGTTTGAGAGTAATCCTTTTTTTAGAAGGAGTGCTGCTATACGCAATCGCACTCCACCCAGGAAGCCTTCTTCGTCACCGCAATTGAGAGCTTTGCTCAGAAGACCTATCTTTGTGTCTAAGTCATCAACTAATTCTGATATTTGATTCCATAGATAGTATTTAGTCGGGAATTTCAAAATCAGTTTCCGGTAGTATTTAAGGGCCTCCTCGTTGCGGCCTTGAGAAAGTAGTATGGTTGCCTTGAAGTAAGGCATATTCTGACTCTTCGGATACTTAAGGAGAGCTTTGTCAACAAGTTCGGCAAAGTCTTTCGGAGACTCTACTTTATCGGTTTTCAGTTCCTTGGCATAGACGCCTATAAGCTTTTCAACAGTCGATGGTAAGGTATTGCCGCTATCGGTAGTGAATTGAGCCCAATCATCTTCACGGAGGTTTTCAAGACCCCAAAGTTTGATGAAGTCTCGTATTCTAAACTGCAACGGTGTATTTTGCTCTACCTTTACACCTTCTCCAAGAATCAGTGAGTGAAGTATTGACGGACGCTCAAGATTGAGTTTGAAATATTGGTTCAATAAGATCTTGCGGCTATACGCGTCAGAGACAGGAGTTGACTTAAGCACGTAGTAGGTAAGCCACCCCAGGTCATTCTGAAGCCGTTGGTCTATCTCTCCATGTTCAAAGAGTGCAAATAGTTTACGTTGGGAAGAACTTACATTGTCGCCGGCTTTAGCTTGCTCTATAGTCTCCTTAATTCTAGAAGAGTGTGGTAGCACCCTGCGTTCGGCTGACGCAAGGGAACGTTGCATGTATTCATCCACCATGCCCAGCTCATTATAGATTGTATGCATACGTGCCACAGTCTTTTCAAGTTCCTCGCCATGTTGAGTTTTGTAGAGGTCATTGAGACACCAAAAGAGCGAGCCTATCGAGTATCCGTTAACACGCTCCGCATAAGCTGCTTCGGCAGCCTCAAGAGCCTCCGTAAGTCTTCCTGCCTTTCGTAATGCGGTAATTTCACTTGGAGTCATATTTAAGAGGTATTAGATGAAACGTTGGCGAAGCGCCTGTAATTTATTGTCAAGAGAGCCAAGAGAACTTGTCAGCCGCATATAAGTATAATTCCCTTTGGATGTATAGGTCAGTCCTATTTGAGCAAGACCATCTGTTTTAAGGTGAAACACGTCCTGATAATTCTCTTGTGTTATATCAAGGAGTTGAATGCCCGTTTCGTCAAGTTGACTGCGGATAAATCTTACAAGTTTTTCGGCGAAAGGCCGATCTGGTGCTGAAAACGGAATATACTCAGGAGCATACGATGCTTCAATAATTGGGCCGCAGATGGAGGAGAAGTCTTCGGAGGAAGAAGATACAAGCACATCTTTAGCACTGTATCCTTTGGCTCCATACCACAACTGATATGTAGCAGAATTTGATTGACCGTCTGAGAAGGTCATTAGGTGTTGATAAGGCTTTGTTCTGTCTTCACTAATCGTTAAACCCTGTTTCTGTGCGCAACTTTGAATGCGTAAGAATCGTGATTTGCAGAAATCGGTATCCTCTGCGTAATTGCTCACCTTGATCTTAGTTGAGGGGGTAATTTCTTCCACAATCAAGTTACTGATATAATTGAAATCCGGTGAGCGGAAGAGCCATATCTTCTTGGATGCCCGAGTCAATGCCGTGTATGCCCATCGGAAATAATCCTCGTTAGCCGTTCCACCGAAGCGGCACATATCCACAAATACATTCTCCCATTCCCCACCTTGAGCTTTATGACAAGTCATGGCATAGCCATATTTACATATAACGGCGTTATAGTAGGGGTCCTCATTTAATACGTTGATGTATTCGTCGCATAATTCTTGTTGTTCGATTGTCAATTTCTCTTTAGAACGCAGTAGCCTCCGTATTTCTCCTAAGCGAGACTTTATTCTCTCCGGGAGCCGATTATTGAAATCCACAATCAGGGCTCTCGCCAATAACCCACCTACAGAACCCGCCGGCTCATCAAGGAAATTGTCGAGCAACAGTACATTAAGAGAAACAGCTTTGCCACCAACTCCAAATCTAATTGTGGATCTGCGAAATTTTAGTAAGACAGATTCAATTCTGCCTTTGCCTAATTTTACACGAATCTCTCGATGGGTTACCTCTTCATCAGGCTGACACGCCTCGATTTGAACTATGTTGCCATTGAACAGTTCATATTCATACGAATAGTTATTGCGACATATCATCAAAAGATCTCCGGATTTTAGCCTCGGGGCCCTATCTCCATAATAGTGACGACGAATAGCAAGATTATAGTCCAATGCTTGTTTATTGCTATATGCTATTATCGCAGCTTTAACATTCGGGCGAGATGGAGAAAGATTACAATATGGGGTCAATAAGTCTGTATCTTCGGCAATGGAATCCTCTCCAGGAGACAACTTGAATTCAACAAAAGTCTTACTTTCGATGCTATCGCGAATTTTCGTTGCATTAGACAGCATCACACTGCCATCGGATTGGCGCATCACTTCTCGGAGCACATATTCCTTCACCCTGCAACTATATTTATTTTCGATGTATTCCTTGTCAAGAGCAGGTGAAAAATTCATTCCTACTGGTGGCAACTGTGCATAGTCGCCCACAAGTACGATTTTTCTTCCTCTCGCAAATTCGAACAGATCTGTTAGCAAACATCCAGAACCAAATGAGAAGGCTTCATTTTCAGAAAAGTTGTCAGAGATCATTGAAGATTCATCTACAATATATACGGTTTTTAGAGAATTATTATTCCCTTTCAGTCCAAATCGCAAGTGCAGACCTCCATCATCTTCATCTTCTTTATTTTGGCTGGTCGACTTCAATTTTGTCAGACCATATATACTCCTATGTATGGTATACGCCGGCTGACCGGTTTTATTTCCGATAATATATGCGGCGCGCCCGGTTGGCGCCATAAGCCCGAACTCACGTTTCTGTCCCTCAAGAATCTTCAGAAATTCCGACACAAGTGTGGTTTTACCGGTACCTGCTGCACCTTTGAGCATAAACACCTGCTCATCGCCCTCAAGAAAACTCTTGAATGCTTCAATGGCAGATAGCTGGGACGATGTGTAATATATATGTGGAGTGCTCATTTGCGGTTATTCGTGATTCTGTGGACAATAAATTTTTTAACGAAGTTACAGAGCCTAATTTGCCACTCTTTGATTAGTTCCGCCGAGATCAGAATATCTTTATGATTGATATTGGCGTGTCTTTTACCGTGGGCAAGAGCATTCCGAACATTATTGATATTATTCCAATATCTAAGAATATCATTCGGGGCATTCTCTTGAATATAAGAATCCATATTCCTGTAATGTGAAGGTTTCAGATGTTCTAAAATGCTAAAAAGATTTAGGTATGAGAGCTTTAATGCATCCTCATTGAGTTTATTGTTTTGTGTAATCTGTCTCACAGATTCTGATACCATCTTTATAGTCTGTTTCAACTCAGAATCTGATGAGGATGCCAATATACTTAATTCTTTCAGTCTTTCATTCATTGGGATCAAAAACTTTGCTCGATCAATAGCTGTTCCCAATAATGAAACCATCGTAGCGATTACGTCTTTTGTTATTTCTTTCCCATTATAATTTTCAGGTTTCTCCTTCAATATGAATCCATCGGCATAGCCTTCTCGCAGCATAAGGATATTTTCTATCCTACTTGTAGCGGTAAAAATAAGCACTTGTCTCCCAAAAGATGGTTTTGGCGTCACATAATTCCCTTTCAGGATATCCCTGAGCACTTTATATCCGCTTATTCGCTTCATGTCGTCCTTTATTTCAGCGTCCTGATCCTCCATTAAACGGAAATCAAGGATTATGACATGTGGATTGAACTTATTGATTTTTTCCTCGATTATACTGCTTATTTTAGAGAATAATAATTTATTAAAATTCTCTCCGAGACATTCTATTTCTATATTCGGATTATCAGCAAGCATAGCCGTGAAAAAGGAATGCCATCCGACGTTGTCATCGATTAACAATATTCTAGCTGAAGGAATATTCCGGATTCTCTCCTTCAAATGTTCCGTAACAACTTTGTTCTTTAATTTTCCCAGCTTTTCCAAAGTAATAAGATATTCAAAAAACAGATGCCCCATCAATGATGCGGGACAGTCCTGAATTCCCCAAAAGGAGTTCCATTTGAATAGACACCACTCATTCGTCAACGAGTGAGTCGACTTAAACGATGATGGAATTTTCAGTCCAAGATTATCCAACAAAGGAACATATTCGTCGACCTTCAAATGATTGCCTTCACAATAACAGTATTCAGATACGATCTTCTTATTGAATCTTGTGTAGCGAATCCCGGGAATTTTAAGTATGTTAGGATAGAAATAGTGAAGCAGGAAGTTCTCCTCTGATTCAAATCCCATCAATACGATATTAAAGTTGGTAATTCCGTTCCTGAGATAATGCATCAATACTCTCAGTGCCAGATTAGCGCCACCATATGACAGGGAATTACTTGTGTCAAACACAGTCGGGATAAACACAACATTCAAAGAATCTTTATCTTGAGGAAGATTGGACAAATCGTTGGATATCTCATCTACAGTAATAAGCGCTTCAGCGCCCCATTCGCGTATTTGTCCCGGAGCTATTATATCCGTTCCTTCTGAAATTATATATCTCATTTAAAATCGTGTTCTGATGTTATAATCTATTATTCGGGCTACTTCAATCCAAGTAATTCGGTCACATTTGTCAATATCAGCCTTAATGGCATCGCCTAATTCTTTACTGATATTGCGGCACCCATTTTCAATTTTTCTTTTTACGCTCTCTAGGGAAGTTATTTCCTCCTTCGGATCTTGATTGATAAGATATTCTATTGAAAATTTATTTTGAAACTGCAAGGCGGCATTAAGACGATATTCCCTCCCCCATAACAGAGTGTCGATGTTGATTACGCCATTTTTTCTGAAGTCTTCCAGGAAAAATGGCAGGTTGGCATACATTAAATCTGCATTAATATTAATTTCTTTACTGCTTTTGTTGCTTCCTTCAATTCCCCCGCTAAAAATCACGATTGGGATATTTAAATCCATAAATAATTGTCTTATTGTATCAAAACTGATGTTCTGATCCATGAAGACATATGACTTATGAAAGATGATACAGTCCGGTGCTTTTATGTCATCTATTAGGCAATCTTCAACAGGTTTACCCGGTATTATATTCACTGTTTTAAATTCGAGTAAATCCAAGAAGCCATTAAGCCTTTCAAGATTATACGATCGGCGTTGTGCTCTGTCATCGAATATATAGATCATGAGCGTTTATAGATTTTAAGTTTGTATTTTACTCCTCCTATCAGATGGCTTGATAATGAAACAGAACAATTGGATAAATTACCATTGATTGATTCAGCGCCGTCATTCAATACCCCTACATATATTGAATTTCGTTGTTGCCCATCTTTGACATAATCTCCCTCCATACTGAAATCGCACACAGAAAATAATCTGTTTCTAAGGTTTGCTAAATCTCCAGAAGGAATCTCTAATTTCGCTATATTATTAAAGAAACTTCCAATATGGAAGATTTCCAAAATGTAGGCGTCTTTGTCGCTAAGCAAATCTACAGTGACTTTCGAGCTTATGGATTTATGTTTTGTAATCCAGCTGCAAATGATATTTATAGCGCTAAGGACACCGACAACATCGCAATAAACATTAATATCGTATCCAATCTCGTTAAATCTTGGATTAAAATTTAATTCTAAATCCTTTGGAAGTCCATCAGTTATACACCTCCAAATCACTTCACTGAATCGATCGTCATCCTTTAAGTCAGTTCTAAACTCAATAATAGCTTTGAACATTCGGATATAATCCTTAAACTGATGTCCATTTTCCAACTTTATATTTTCTATGGGAATCGTGGGATTCTCCCTACTGTAATTAATTACTGAATGCCATCCTTCGCGGATATATTCAATTTTAGAATTAGTCCATGTATATAATTTTTCCCCTGAATTCAAAAAGTTTATAAAATTCCAAACCTGATTATATGTATTGGCGTTTACCGCAGGTCCCGACTCTTTAGGATAAGCCATATCTCTCAAGATTGATTTGGTGATTTTCTGTCTGTTTATTTGTCGCTCAATATCAAAAGGTATTGAGATATCCCATTTATGAGTATACCATTTAAAATCATCATTCGTGGAAAAAAGACGAAGAAACTCTATCATTCTGGAGGGAGAATGATAATAGATAATATTGCCAGATGATTTTTGTATGCGAGTGTCGCGTTTAACTAAATCGTTAGCCAAACACGACATGAACTTGGGAATAAGGTCTGATTGTTCGGCCACTCTTGCCGAAATGGCAGAATAAAATGCTAAGCGATCTATATCTGATATGTGTTTTTTCTTCATAACTATATAATGATGTCCGAATCATCATCTGCAAAAGTAATATCATCCCCATCTATACCGAGGTCTATGGGCGTACCACCACCTTCGGCAATTTCTTGCTGAAGAGCAGCATAGGTTTCTGCCGAAATACCCATCTCTTCCAGAAATGTATTTTGAGATGAGCGATTCTTTGCTTTTGCCTTTTTCTTGAGCGAATTAGGCTTAGGTTGCTTTTCCTTTGACATTTCTTTCCATGCCAATACTGCGGCATCAAGGCCATTCTTCTCCCATATTTCAAGAAGCTTAACTACATCAATATCCTGCGAATTATCATTGCCTGGAACACTTGCCATCATTAACCGCATTGCCTTCTTGCGGTGCGCTGGAGTCACATTCTTGTTCTTTATGAAGAATGTAATAATGTCCTCTTTGGAAATGTTGAAGTTGCCACGATCCAATGTTTTCTCAGAATCTACCAATGGATTCCAATCTAATAGAGAATCTCCCGGTTTGGCGAATTGTATATACATGGCAAGTTCCTCAGCTGTCTTTTCCAGCCCATAATTAGCCCAAAGCGACAGCAGGTCATCAGGCTTTATCTGAAGATTCTGAACGCTCAAACACCGTGAACGCTTGGGTTCAAACTTTGTGATGAGCCAAAAGTTCTTTCCTTTATGTCGGCATAAGGTGACAAAACACTTTTCGAGATCTTCTGATGTCACCACGTATCCTGGGTTTAAACTTTCAAGGCTCGGACATAGAGCAGCCTGAGTAGATTTACTTAATGCCAGTATTTTCTCTTTTCCATCAATTTCACATTTCCCAACCAATTTCTTCTCACGAGACACGGAAAGTGTAATGGAAGTGTGAAATAAAGTCTGAAATTCGTTCAGCCCATAGGGCTGAACGTAAACATAGGACTGGGATTTGTCTGTCTGGCTGTCAATAAACACAAGCTCTTGCAATGCATCATAGCGGGACTGTAATTTCCGATAAGCAGGGTTATTGGCACCACGGACCATACGGAGATAGTTCAACTTACCTCCGATGACATTTTCCATTACCGGCTCACCTTTCTTGATGTATCCTTTCTCATGCTTATATTTAGGATAAAATAGAGCATACGCCTTCGCATAACCTTCTTTCTCCCAAATATGAAGTATCCAACGCAGATCACTTATGTATTTGCGCGACACATTAGCGATAGCATTAACCGTTAATCCGGTCACTTCTTGTCTTGCACCAGCCTTTTGAAGCCGAGTTTTATTATCATTCATTATAAACCCCTGCTCCTTTATAATGCGTGAAATCTCTTGTCGGAATGCACCATTCTCTTGATATACATTATGCATACTGGAGAACGTCATATCATCCGCATAGCGGCTATAATGAAGCCCAAACCTCTTTGCGACACCTCTCATACGTCGATCCAATGTGTCACATATCGCATTTGTCAATAGAGGTGACGCAGGAGATCCCTGAGGCAGAACGTTACAACCAACCTCCTCATCAAATGTGCAGCATAGTCCGGCGAGTACATTTGCGATTTCAGTTGAAAAATTAAACGGCGATAACTGAAGCCTCTTCCAAACTCTTGCTTGAGGGATTGATGGAAAGAAGTCTTTCAAATCGATGTTAAATACGTAGTTGTGCCCAACATGAATCTGCGCGTTATCCAAAACTGATTTGCCGGAAGTAAAACCCATAGCTACATCAGAAGGAGTATATACGGATTTTAGCAATTCATTTACACATGTCAGGATTACATCTAATTGCCGACAGGGAGCCTGTATTTCACGCAATCCACCATTTTTTTTGCGAATGTGAAATTTTCGGAATCGTTTAGTGTCAATCTTATCGCTTGAAAAATGCTTGAGCATCTTTTCAGAAATGCTATATCGAACTGAACCAAACAATTCTTGCTTGATTTTTTCGAGAATGTCGGCCAGATCTTCGACCGTTTTCATCGGTTCATATTGTTTTAGCATCTCTGTTCTTCCTATTTCGAATAAGCGAGAAGATGAAATTGATGAAGCCATAACTGTTTTCTTTGTTTTTATTCTTGTTATTTTGAAAATAAAATTCATAACAACATTAATAAATCAGTCTATGACTGTAATAAAATATACCCTTGGGTTATCATTCTTTTTTTGAAAGAATGACATCCGACACACGTCGGACGCGAGTCAAAATTTGTTTGGCTTCATCAATTTCAATGTTCGCTTTATTGGTTGACGGTGCAAAGTTAATAATTATTTGCGAACTCTTTGTTCGCAAATAAGAATTAAATTGAATTAATCGTCTTTTCTTGCTGAAATTCGGTGTTTGCGGAGGAAGGCGTCGATGTCGGCGCGGTTGACGTAGATTTTGCGACCGATCTGTGAGAAGGGAATGATGCGCTTGTCGCGGTAGTTCTGCCAGGTCTTTGGCGAAACTCCGAGGATTTTCCTCGCGTCTTCGGATTCGATCCATTCGCTGCCGGAGTCGTCGGCGTTGCGACGGGTGATCAGGTCGATGATTTGCTCCAGCGTGTCATGAAGGTTGCGCCACTCTTCTTCCAGCACCATTATCATTGTCATTGACGGTGCCGGTTGTTGAGGTGTCGCTTTGGATGGAAATTTCATTGTTTCTCATTGTGTTTCATTTTTGATGTGCTTCTGCGGCACGATGAAAAAAGAGTTGTAATTTGGCGAAGGCCTTGGTCGAGAATGCTTAACGGCTATTTGAAACGGTCAGGCATCTGAGGTCTGTTTTTGTCTATCAGCGAACCGATGGTTTTGCCGTAGGTGTTAAAGTGGTGTTCGAGGAGGTTCCAGACAAGACCGCTAAGGGTAATGGCTGTCCCATACTCGTCCTTAAGGAATCGTGCCATTTCTTTCAGACAGTCGAGATGTTCGTTTGAAACGTACACGACTCGTGTCCTTTTCGATGAGTCAGGAGCTTTCAGGAAGAGGTCTGAATAGGCTTTCTCATCGCGTGTCAGTTCCGGTGCCTTTTCGCTTTCAGTTGATGACGGCTCATCGTCATCGGCGAAGTGAGGCACGATGGGTTTGTATCCCGCAAGGAAATTCTCCTTGGGGAGTGGGATGTTTTCAATTTTCTTTGCCATTTTGTTGATGGTTTTGAGGGTGAGAAAAAGGTTGGCAATGTTTGCCTTGATGCTTCGGCAACTGCCGAAATCGGAATGACCGTCCGCAGACGGTGGCATAGTCAGAGCCATCTATCCATGCAGTATTATAGATAGACGTCCTGTTGGCTAGTCAGTGAATCTGTTGATTCGCCAGCCAGCTATTTGGCTCTATAGATATAAGTACATTGAACCCTTGTGATATATCGCCGAGTGGACATTCAATCATTCAGCCAGTTATCTATCCGGCTGAATAGCCATTGTCGCATGGGGACACAGGGTCAATCTTACCAACGGAGGGACTGATTTTCGCCTATTGGGAAATCATGCTCTATTGCGCAATGGTCCTTAGGGAATGGGGTATAATTGATATATTGGATAGATATACATTCGGCCATTCAGATAGATAGCCATATATCCATTCAAATAGTTAGCAGGATAGCCATTGGGCTATCTCATTACTAACCATCTTATAATTAGCAGTTCATGTCCTTGACGGTATTATGAATCCAATGTCTGATACAATGGCGCAAAGATAATATCGTCTGAACGAATCTTCCAAATTATTTCAGGCTTGTTCCGTGATATTCCGTTCTGGTTCCGTTTTAGGGCGTGAAAATTCCGTATTCTCTGACCGTCGCACAGCGAAGAGACCGCCTCTGGTGCCACAGGCGTCGGCATGGAGAACGCGACTTTGGAGTGTTCTCAACCCTCCCACGCAAGGATGTTTTGTGGGTACGACCGAGTACCCCAAAACCTTTTCAGGTACCTGAAAAGACACCTTGCTGTGGTCGTGTGACCACCGAGTTTTTCCGCCTTGAAATCATAGCCGTTTGGCAGAATAGCCAGATGACTAATTAGCCAAATGATTAGTGGACTCTTACAGAATACCTAAAGCGTCTAAGAGAGTTGAGGCAAACTCGGGGGTAGCCATGCGGATGACGTTGGTGTCGGCAAGGGAACGGCCCATGAGATTGACGCTGCCGTACCAACCGATACATTGGTCGATGATGGCGCATTGCATCTTACTGTCTGGTCGATGAATGATGTTGAAGCCCATCGCCTGAAGTTCGGCTTCCCGATGACCTGTTTCAGAAATGACGATTGTGACACTGACACCGCGTAGTAAGGTGGTGGCGAGCAGGTCGATGATTCGAGGTGTCTTATTCCAGCGCAGACGCATTGTCGATATTACGATGCTTTGTTTCGCTGATGCAAGGTCGTCATGGAATGGTTTTTCAAAATCCGACGCATCGAAGATGGTCTCAGTCGTCGGTTCGGCAAACAATCCTTCGTTAGCGACAGCGATGGAATAGCCTACAGCTTTGTAACCATGGAGACGCTTGCGATACATCGAATCACAGACCGGAACGCGCAGATCAATGTAGTCGTAGATGCGGGTTTCGTTTTTACCGGGATAGTTGCGATGCAGTCGTCCGGTGTATTGTGCGATAAGTCCTTTCCATGATACCGGCAATGCGAGCATCAATGTGTCGAGCCGTGGCAAATCGAAACCTTCGCCTACATATTTGCCTGTCGCCACAACAACCAATGGCTCATCGTCTGGGACATGACTCAGTTGGGCCATAACCTCACGCTTGGCTTTTGCAGAATCGTTGCCGACGAGTCGAATGACGTTTGGGCAAATCTTGCGGCATTCCTCGGCAAGCAAGTCGACATGCGCTGTGCGGGCAGTCAGAATGATTGGCGTTCGATCTTCTGAGAGGTTTGAGGCGACATCATCGAGTATCAGTTTGTTGCGTGATCCGTTTTCAATTAGCTCGTCAATAACCTGTGCATAGTTTCCACCGTCGGCTTTCAAATTGCGATGTGATGTGAAACGAGGAATAAGGAGCCGTCGAAAAGATTGCTTCGATTGTTGTGACTTGCTGTCGACAGTATAGCGAATCTCTCCACATTGCATGAAGATAATTGGCTGATGACCGTCTTTGCGGATTGGCGTGGCTGTCAAACCATATACATAGCTGGCATTGACCTCACGAAGCACGCGCTCGAAGTTGACCGCCGGAGCATGATGACATTCGTCTACTATCACCATGCCATAATGGTGCACAAATGGCTTGACTTCATTATCACTCATGCATGACTGTAAAAGCGCAATGTCAATTTTGCCATTTAGGGTGTTTTCTATGGAGGATAACGCTCCGAACTGCTGAAATTTCTTCCGGCGACCGCGACCTTTGGACTGTTGTTCAGGCTGAAAATCGGTTGACAGATATTCTTCGAGACGTTCGCGCCACTGGTCGAGCAAAGCCTTGGTATGAACCAGTATGAGTGTATTAACTTTCTTCCGAGCAATCAATGCTGCGGCTGTAACGGTCTTGCCGAAAGCCGTCGTTGCATAAAGAGTACCACATCGATGTGCCTCCAGCGCTTCAATAGCCCTTTGTTGTTCTTCGTACAACGACCCCATGAACTCGACATCAATTCTCTGCCCCGGATTGGTTTTATCTTCAATTCCGACTTCCACACCATTACTCTTGAAAAAGTCAACAGCAGCTTCTTCACAACCACGGGGAAGCATCAGATAATCATCCTTTATTTCCGGGCATGAAATTATTCGCGGCAGATTATACACCGGTAACCTCATTCCGAGTTTTGCATAAAATTCAGGGTTCTTAAATGCTGCAATTCTCTTGAGATGATTGACAGCTTTTGCAGAGAGGTTCTCAGTCGGTATATAGATGCCCGATGAACGAGTAATCTTGATTGACTTTGGGAAATCGGTTTTCATCATCGGTCGTGGATGAGGACGTTCCCAAGGTTCGGATTCGCTTGACCTAGATAACTCTCCAAGAGGCTCCTTATCATATCTCGAAACCAGTCTTTCAACCTCTACGGCTGCTATCTTCTTCATGCCTTGCAGATATGACCATTGGTCGGCAAACGGCACGAAATCATCGTTGACGAATACGCTGTTGCCGTTTTTTCGCGCTTTCCCTTGAAGCGGCAAAGCGACAAGGTTGCCTAAGCCCCCGGCAGGCATGAAATCCTGATTAGGGAAGAATCGGTCGTATGATTTGAATGACAACCGACCGTCTCTCTCCATCGCCTCCGTCATAATGGCATTGCCAAGACACCGCCCCGTCTTTGCTTTTATTGGCCCGTCAAAAAGAATCCACACATGTGCTCCGTTGCCCGACCTCGAACGCTCGATATAAGCCGGAATATTCCAGTCACGACATACAGACACATACGCTCTAACATCCTCCTGATAACCATGCTCACAGCTCTTGTCATCGAAGTCACAACATAGAAACCTACAGGTATTGTCCGGCAAAATGGCATATACGCCAACGACATCTCGCCCGTTAGGATCTTTGCCTTCAAGGTGACGGTAAATATCATTGTATCCCAAAGGTTGAAATTCGCGGTTGGGACATTCCGTGCATTTGAATTTCTTTTTGTCGCAAAACTCACGGTTCCATTCCCGGCTACATACCGGTTGATATCCACTCTTTCCGGTTGAATTACTAAACCATCGCCGAGCAAACACATCCTCACGCCCTTGAAATAGACTGCGAAACAGCGTGACCTTCTCTTCCAAAGACAGCACAGGCTTTCGAGGCGTATTCTCCGGCTCGTCCGCCGCAATCCCATGTTGAGCCAGCAACGCCCGTAGCCGGGCATTCTCGGCCCGCAATCGGCTTAGTTCATCAGACATTGTTTCATTCATAAGAATATTATTGGTGTCCGCTAAAACTTTCAAGCCCTATTTGGCTTTTTATTTTCCTCGGACAGCCGATATATTGAATGTGTAGGGGCTTTATTGTGAGATATAAGTCCATTAGAAGAGCTTAAATTGGGCAAATATGGCATCCTTGTCTATGCATACCATGCGAAAGGAGAACATTTTCCTCGGACAGCCGATACAAATACTGAAACAGGGGGCTTGTCAATGCATAAAATCACTGAAAATAGCCAAGTAAACACGTTTACCGGACACCAATATAAGAATATACTCTGACCGTCAGGGCTATATTCCCTCAGATTACTTTGAATTCAGTATAAGTTGCATAATATCAGAGGGCTATATTTTGCCAATTAACCATTGTTAACAAAGGTGTAAGTCGTTCCTCTACCAATCCCGGATTTAGAAAGCACTGTTCCGATCAACTTTTCTATTTTAGTGCGAACCTGCTTGAGGGTCAATTCACCGTCCCATTCGCTAATAAAAGACGACATGGATTTAGGACCATCCGCTAGAATATAATGCAAGCGACGTAGAGTATCAGAGTCAATCTGCCCTTTGAGAACAAAAGGACTATGCTCGAAGTATGAATTGCCCATTTCGTATTCGTACTTTGGATGCCGTATTATTATCCCTTCATCAAGCAATCTCTTAATAGATCGTGGATGAATGCCGTTACCATCATTATGAATAATGGAATATATCGTTATCAAATCGAACACATTGAGTTGCTCCTCTGGCTTGCGAGTGTTTCTAAGATTCATTAAAAATCTTCTCAACTGTGGATTTTCGATTCTGGATTCTATCCTTAATTTTACCTGAAAGTCATCGGACTCCCCGTAATCCGGCATGGGCCGTCCTTCTGTGATGCAATTTGCAAACATAATGTCTACTCCCTGGCCCGATCGTTCTATCAAACCGGCTTTTTCGATAACTTCAGCCAATCTGCGACTGCGCGGTGAGCTATTAACAGTCAAGATATTCCCTTGGTTGACGCCATAAGGAAAGCCGCCAGCGTTAGATACCTCTAATGCCTCAGGGGACACCTTTATCATTATGTCTCCTCCCATCTGAAAACTACGGTGCTGGATACTATTGAGTATCGCCTCTCGAATTGTCTCTTCAGTGTAGGAGGGAATATCCAGAATCTGAGGAAAGGCATCAATGTGCATGAGGGGATTAATCGCATCCTGGTTGATATAGCACCATACCTTGTCAATACTAAGAAACAATGGTTCACAAAATTCCTGTCGGGCAGAATAACGAGTTTGATTTTCTGTCACACGATATTCGACAATAAGGTTGTTTTGAGGAAGATGCTTCTTGATTGCCTCACTATTGCCAAGCAATATCAAAGCTGCATATGTAATTCCGTCATCCGTAATCAATGCTAAATCGGATAGCAACTGATTTGCCGGTATAGTCAGAACTTCTGGGTTATTGCGCTTTTGATGGATGAGCCTACGCATTTGGATCATAGCCTCCTCCGACAGGTCTTCCATGGAAAGGCCTTTGCAAATACGGGCAGAGAAATCCGGGTCTTGTTCTTGTAGTATGGAGAAATATTCCTGGTCATCCATCTCGCGCAGACTCTCACCTACTCGCATTAGCGGGACTCCCTCAAATCGCATTGCTTTCCCAATCGGTCGAGATGGAATATTGATAACCAATACGCGATTTTTCATTTCATCGTAGAGTTCCTCGCAGTGAACCCTGATATATAGGCGTCTATATATTTCATCTTCCAGTTCGCCGACTTTGTCTTTAGCGAAATCGGTTCCTACTACTTCATGTGGCATTTTATCTGCCATCCCCAGGACTAATCTGCCACCTCTTTCATTGGCAAACGCAACAACGTACCCAAGAACACACTTGCGTCGTTCTTTAACATCATTATGACTTCCTCCGGCAAAGGGATAGTTATGTTTTGCTTCTTTGAATTCTATGTGGTCTTCACGTTCTCTAAGAACAGCAAGCTGAGATATATCTGTCATGTCAATATTTTTTGCAAATATAATGTATTTTTCTCAAAGGGCGAAATAAGCAGGCTGAAATTATTGTTGATTGCTCAGAATGGCCGTATTTTATTATTGTTCAGAGGGCTATAAATATGCTATTTATTGATTGCCGAAATGACTGCCATGATTTGCTCCGGAGTCATCCCTTTCAGCAACTCGATGGCTTGTTCCTCTTTGCTGGCTGTCGTTTCTTCAGTCCCCTTCGCCGAAGATTGTTTCTTCGCGAATACATTACGAAGCGTCTCATCGGTCTTGAATGTGTCGAAACTGCCCATATATCGCTCGGTGGTTGCAAGATTGCTATGTCCGAGAATGTTCTTGATGGCGGATGATTCAGCACCCGCCTCCTGCGCTATGTGGGCGAAGGAGTGACGGCTGATGTGCATTGAGAGAGGCTTGGCTATTTCGGCTTTCTCGGCAATCTTTTTTAGATACTTGTTGATAAGCGCGTTTTTTGATGAAATATCCTGATACATCTTGTGGCGCAATTCCGGTTTCATTCGGTCTTTATCGGCTTGCGTGACATATCCGGCATATTCGGCATCATTCGAGAGCAACGGAAAGATATAATCTGTCGCTTTCGCATCCTCCCGGTGATAATGGCTTAGAATTTCCATTGCCTGCTCAACGAGGAGGAGATCACGCTCCTTATGATTCTTGCCCATTTGATAATGGAGTCGTCCGGATCCGATAACATTCCCCCAACGCAACTGTATGAGGTCGGCTGCGCGGATTCCGGCGCAATAGTAGCTGAACAGAAAATAATTCTTGCAGTGCCATATCAGTGAGCCTTCTTCCAATTCAAGATTAATGATGCGCTCCATCTCTGAATCATCAAGTTTTTCCTTGACGGTCTTTACTCCTTTGTATTTGAATACAAGGAAAGGGTCACGGGATGCTTCCATAATGCCGACCTCGATGGCACGATGAACCAGTGTGCGCAATATGTTGAATTGAACCTCGATTGTATTGGGATGGAGCAGTTTCCCAGGCTCACGTTCATTCTCCCATTTATGGAGGAAGTTGTCGAAGCGTGTCAACAATTCGACCGTCATATCAGCGACAGTAATATCTGCCATCCGACGCTTCTTCCGGAACGCGTCAAGCTTATTGATAAGCCCGCAATACTTGCGCCAGTTTCGCCAGCCCCCATTGTCATAAATCATCTGTGCCCGTTCTCTGGCAAATGCCATGAATGAGGGAGAGACAACTTCGGTGTTCATCTCCTTAGCAAGCGCGACGGTCGTAACCTCGCCCTCCTTGTCAAGTTCCTTATATGTTTCCTTAGCCTTGGCGAGAATGTCTGCCAACTGCGCATTGAGCACCTTCGCGTCGCGTACACCACCACGCACCCAGTTTTCGCCCTTGCATTTCGCGTTGAAGTCAGATGGCCGGGCAATCTCGACCATCGTTTTGATAAGTTTTCTTTTGCCGCCAACCGTTACACGGAGATATACCACGTAAGTCTTATTCTTTGTCGGTCGTCCGTTGAGTTCAAATCTGAATGTCGCCATTTAGAGAGAGTATTAGGGTAAATAAAATGGTTACAGGCAACTTTTGCCTGTAATCGAGGCAAGGTTCAACCTGAATACGATTACAAAGATAACTCAAAATAATTTTACAGGCAAATTTACAGGCAAAATTTCGCTATTTTAAGTAATTCAAAGAGCCTCAAAAATCGGCATTAAATTTGCAAATTACTAATACTAAGCATAATATAAAAGCATTGGACGGCAATAGAACTTAGTTTTAGTAGTTCTGTTCTGGGCACAAAATAAACCCCTTAACTTATTGAAGTTGAGGGGTTTATTATTTCTCGGGTATAAACAGGGTATAAACAGACAACACTACCCCTCATTTTTGAGGGCTGTTGCCGCTCCTGTCGGTGTGGTCGGCTCGGCCTGTCGGGTTGAGGTGTCGGCCATCATTACCAAATCGGTAATTGAGCGGTTGAGGTGTTGGGCTTACTCGGGGCACTCGTTGTAATACCGTTGTTTTTTGAGCCTCACTATTTCTTCACGTTGTTTTACCGTGGTGTCGGTGAGGTTGGCAACCATCGTGATAAGGCGGTTAATCTGCTCATCTTTTTTGCCCAACAACCCATAATAAAATTGCTCGCTCTTTTGGTACATCTCGGCTTTTGATTGGGTGAGGTTGAGTTGTTGGGTGAGGCCGTTTAATTGCCGCTCCTGTGAGCCTACAAACTCAAAAATAGGGTCACAGGGGGTTGTGTCGCTGTGCTCGGCCATCCACTCGGTGAAATCATCCCACAAACCACGCTTACTAATGTAGAGGTAGGCAAATTCTTTGAGGTGGGTTGCTGTGTCGCGGTCTGCTCGCGCTCGGGTGAGCTGCTTTTTAAGCCGCGCCCATCGGTTGGGGCGGTGGCTCGGGTCGGTGTTGGGGTTCATTACTACAATGTTGAGGAATAAAAAAGCCCTTTGTTTAGGTGTCCTCGGTCATTGTAGTAACCGTGTGGGTGTTTCCACTTCCACCACCGTACAAAGGGCAAATAAGGTACTTACAACCGCTTTTGGCGGTCGCTACAATGTTTAGGGATAGCAAAGTTAATAATTTTTCCTGTCATTTTTGCCTCGGGGCTTTTTATTGGGTGTGAAAAAAGCGACTTTTCAAAGAAAAAGAGGCTCAACCGCTCGGGCTTGCCTCTCTTTGTCGGGATGCATTTGCATTACTCTTGCAGTGCATTTGCATTGCTTTTGCTCTTTTTATGCTGAAAAAGTTACTTTTATTACTTTGGGTTGTGTATTATAGTGATACACTCGGGGCGTTTACACTCTCACCTGTTTACACCCTCAACCCTGTAAACCATCGGGGCAACCTCGCCCCACGGCTTTATCTCGGCTCGGGTGAGTGGTCTTATTTTACCCCACGGCTTGGCGGTGAGTGTTGCCGCCTGTGTCAGTGGCTTAATTTTGAGCCGTGAGAGGTCGGCAATTTTACACCTCATCATCTCTCAACCCATAACGTTTTAACTCGGCTTTATACTCGCGCTCATTCAACACGTTCAAATCATCCCAGCCGCTCGCGCCGTGGGTGCATTGCTTTTTCAAAGCCTCTTTAATTCTCGTTTCACCTATCGCCACACCTGCCACACGTTCCAACAACCACATAGAGGCTTTTAGCCGCGTGTTCTCGTTGCCGTTGGTGAGTAAGTCGGTGAGGGTGTCAACCGCTCGGCTGTGTAAGCCAAACAGGGCGTTTTTCACCGCTTGTTGGTGGTCTTGGCATTGTTGGTTGTAGAAACATTGAAACGCTGTGTTAGCTTGCCATTCATACAGGGTTGAGCGGTTGAGGTTGAGTTGACGTGCCACGGCTGTAAGGTTTTCACCGCTCGCCAACATCATTGCCGCCTGTTCCTGTTGAGGCGTTAACCCTGTGAGGGGTGAAAGTGTCGGTTTTTGCTGTTTTTTGTCGCTTGCCATTGTAATGTAAATTTAATCGTTGTTGTTGGTGCTGTTGAGGTGGATTATTACCAAAACAGGAATTTGTGACGTGTTACTATACGCGCGTGTGCGTGTACGCGTGAGGGCAACAGCTTTTAGAGTGCAACAATTAGCGGTAGTACCTCACCGCCTCGGCAATCTTTTTATCGAGTTCACTTATTGCCTCGGTGGGGGCTGTTAGTCCATCTTTCACCTTACAGGCACTTTTAACGGCTTGTCTTAGGTCAAACGCTTGCTTGGCGGTCAAATCGCCTCGCTTTTGAGCCTCGTTAATGTGAGCAATCATTTCAACCTCACCGCCCACGCGCTCAACCATCGCCAACACACCCATAGTTTGCAAATCTCGTTTTGTTTTCATCGCTTGGAAATTTAGTGTTATATCGTTTACTTTCCTTATTGCTCGGTACGCCTCGCGCCATCGGTTCAACAGGGATATATAAAAGTCCTCATCATACAACATCGCGCCTGTAACCTGTGCCACGCCCAACAGGGAGGGCAACCGCGCCATATACCGTTGCTCATACCTCAACACGTTCACACCTCGGTAGAGGTCGGGTATTGCCTCGCGGTTGTCGCGCTGCTCGCGGTTCTTGTCATAGAAACACAATCGCTCGGCTTGGCTGTGTCGGTGGTAATACAGGCTATTGGGTTGTTGCAGTCGTTGGGCATAGTTCAACACACCCAAATGATTGAAATAATTTACACACGGTTGTTTTACAGGGATAGACAAACCGACATCAAGGCGTGTTATTATCGCTCTTTCCATCGGCAAATGCAGGGTATCGCTCAACTGCTCAATAGCTCGTTGGGTGTCGGCTCGCCCCATTGCTTGGTAATTATCGCCCAACATCCATTTGCAGAGTGAGCCGCCTTTTACTCTCACTTGGTAAGGGCTTATTGATACGCTCAAATTGTCAATATGCCCTGTAACAACAGATGTGCCGCTGAAATCGTGAAACGCCACACCCTCGGGGTTGAGGTAAGGTGCAATCTCGTTAATGAAATCCACCCCCTCAACCTCGGCTCGCGTTACTTTCATTTCTACCGTGTCATACATCGGCTCATTACTGAATTGGTAATAATTCTTGTCTTACTATACGCGCGTGAGGGCTTCACACGGTCGGGGCGTTGGTCGGCTTGGCCTGTTGTCTTAAACACTCCATTTCATCGGCCAACTCGCCATCAACAAAGAGTGCAAACAGCCCTTTGGCGTGATTTTTCAACCCTCGGGCAACAAATATTTCTATTTGTCGGTAATCCTCGCTGAATAGGAATAACAGCGCGTCACCTGTGCCCACGGTATCGCCATAGCCCAACAAAGGGTTGTCAAGGTCGGGAGTAAAAACGCTGCTTATGCTTGTAGTGTCGGTTATCACCCTGTCGGCTTTCCTTTGGGCGTTGGCTGTAAACGTGTCGGGAGTGCCGCCATAGTAAAACTTAAATCGCTTGTCACGGCCTCGGGCTGCTCGTTCCTCAAAGGGTTCATAACCGCCTGTTGAGGTCACACAATCAAACCTCAACTTTGATTTACAAGTGGGCAATTTCACCATCTTGTAGTAGTCGGTAAGTTTCATATTGCACCCCCTTTCATTGCATAGCGGTTTGCACGGTCGGCAATCTCGGTGGCGGTGACACATCGGTTTTGCTGTAACCACGCCTCTAACTCGGTACGGTTGAAGTAACACATTTTGCCCATCGGCTTATAGTGGGGTATCTCGCCCCTCATCGTGAGTTTGTACAGGTAGCTTTTAGATATGCCCATATAACGTGCCGCCTCATCGCTCGTTAATACCTCTTTGGTGCAAAACAGGGTGTTGGCCGCTATAAGGTCGGCAACCTCTTGTAATTGTTCTTTGCTCATTGTCGGTGAGTTTAAGATTTATAAAGAGGCTCGGGGTGTGGGCACGTCTGCCGCCCTTTGCCTGTGTTAACTATGTTCTCGCGCTGAAAACATTGGCAAAGGTAGAGGGTAAAAGAAACAAAACACCCCCACAATTGCCCATTGTAGGGCATTGTAGGGGTATTGTGAGGTCAGGTGTAATTATTTGAAAAGTTGGTCTATTAACGCGCTGTCGGTCGGTTGTTGTCCTGTCTTTTGTATATCATTATAGTTGCTCCTTAGTGTGTATTTTTTCAAACCATAAAATAGCTCAAACGGTTGCCAACTTATTCTTGGCTCACCATTACCATTTACACCCTTACCCCACTTAAATTTAAGGCTCATTTCTCGGGCAAAACAGGCCAATAATTGCAATCCTTTGAGCCACTTGTATTGCTCATCCATCAATCCCAATTTTTGTGCCTCGGCAAATATTCCCAACACCTCGGGAGTGTTTAATTTACTCGGTAAATTAGGCGTGTCGGTTGTCGGGCCGGCCTCGGGGCTGTCGGGCTGTTCCTCATCGGTTGCCTCATCGGTTGCCTCATCCTTAAAAATGCAGTCTTGTACCGCTCGCCCAATATCGGTGTTATACAGGAAATCACAAAGAGGCTGTAACCGTTCCCAATCCTCATCACCATACACCGCCCCTGTCATTGCAAACCAACACACTTTATCGCTCAACAGCTCGCCCAACCAATTGCACAAATCCTGTGCCTCATTAAAGCCGTTATCGCCCTCGTTAAGAGTGCAATTTTCCAATAGGGATATTAAGCCCTGTAATATTAAAATTTGGAATATACGCCCCCAAATCGGCACGTTATCCAACGCCTCAACAATACTCAAAATGTGCCCTCTAATCCCCTGTGGCTTGTCGGTGTTGTTCTTTATGTAGTTTGCAATCTCGTTGAGTATATCAAACAGGTTGTGTGTAAATTTTTTACCCAACGTGCCGCCTGTTACACGGTATTTTTGCAACTTTGAGAGGAATAATTGAAAATTGCACTTAACATTATACACCTCAACGCCCAAAAACACATCTAATGCCTCATCGGGTCGCTCGGCAATCTCGGTGAAGTTCTTAAATATGCCATCGCCCTGTAAGGCTTGGCGTTGTAGTTCCTCACATATTGGAGCGTGAAATTGTTGAGGTGCAATAATGTGTATCGGGTAAAATCGCCAACCCTCGGGGCTTACTCGCTCGGTGTGCTGTCGTTGGTGCTTTTCCATCTCAATTTGCAAATTTAACAGTGCGTTGCTTTGCATTATCTTTTTGCCCTGTAATACCACTTCGGCATATCTCACAAACCGTGCCGCCTCATCACCGAGAACACCAACCGCCTGTAACGCTTGGTTGAGGGTGTCGGTTTCCACGGCCTCGGGGAGTGCTGCCCCCATATCCCAACCGCGCGTGTTGTAAATCTCGCGTTGGTCGGGGTCAATCTCATAAAGGGCTGTAAATACACTTTCAAACTTGGGGTCATACAAATCCTCTTGCTCGGTGCAAAGTCGCTCAAATTGGGCTTTATTTTCATCCCATTTGGCTTTTAAGTCGGTCGGCTGGTCGGGCATTTTGTTCGCTTTATATGTGTTCGGGTTGAGGTGCTTATAATTCTAACTCGGGGAGGCTGTTTATTGCCTCGGCTTTTAGGCTGTCAAC
>OFGO01000809.1_pt1 | contig 26926 bp, 27 predicted proteins | sample 1521761 | NCBI WGS metagenome assembly OFGO01 (sample SAMEA3504128, study PRJEB24116) | mouse gut metagenome | biome: mouse gut; feature: mouse-associated habitat; material: faeces | place: Denmark | collected 2011
TAAAAGCCCCTTATAGGGGCAGTGCAAGCCACCGGCTAAGCCGGTGGTCTTGACTTATGCGCACGGGCGCATATGGAGAATTGCTGCGGACGCAGCATGCGCCCGGCGCTGGGAGCAGGGGAGAAGGTCATGCTCCTGCTGGATTGTACACGGGCGCATATGGGGAATTGTTGCTGACGCAACACGCGCCCTGCCCGATTGATTGTACAGCTCTACCCTCCGGGGCGTTTCAAATCCCATGCCCCGCCGCCTGCGGCCGGGTTATTGACTTCAAGCACTGCAATGGCCGGTTCAAAAAATATAATATAATTATCAACGGTGGCGCTTACGCCATATTTGCCTTTGTAGTAGGCGATGGCTTCTTGCAGAAATTCTTCTGGCACATCCAGATGTGCCGCCGATTCAGAAAGGCTGTGGCAATGGTGGCGATAGGCGTCGATGATACCGGTCAGTCCCACCAGCCGGTTATAGGAATGTATGCGGCCCAGGAGCTCCTGCTTTCTGTTGGAAGCAAAGGACTGGTCCGTGATGTCCCCGTTTCCCGTATAGTAGTGTCCCAGTTCCTCCGCCATAATGCATTTCTTTTCTTTTTCCGTCAGATCTTTTCTGATGGCAATGCGGTTTCCCTTAATCCGTCCATTGCTGATGGGAAGATCTTTTTCTTTTGTGATAAGGTTCTGGCTGTCTGCCTCCATCAGTAATTGTTCATATGTAATCATGATATCATCCCCTTTTATCCATAATAGCAGATTACGAGTCCCATAAAAGGAACTAAAAGTTCTCATCATCCATGATATCTTCTTCCAGCTGTTTCAATTCTTCCGGAGCATTTGCGTAGTCCTCGGCGTGGGCCGCATTCACATACAGGGGATCATCCTTCGCCATCATGGGGATTACCCTGGGTTTCGGTTCCCGGGCTGCCGTGGAACGTTCCCATTCTTTCAGAAGGGTAAAATCCACCATTTCCCTGCCGTGGGTGTCCAGGCCGCGGTATTTCTCAACCATGTCGCTTTCGCAGGGCTCCATGGAAGAAACCCCGAATAAATCCATGGGATTACTGCATTTGTAAATACGGCAAAGCGTCACAAATACATCGGCATTTGGCATGCTGGCTCCGTTCTCATAACCATACAATGTTTTGGAGGAAATGGTTATACCGTATTCTCTCAGGCCTGCGGTTACTTCCTCTGCGGACAGACCGGAGGTTTTTCTCAATTGTTTGATAAAATTTGCGATCACTGATTTTGCTGGCATATGACACCTCCGGCATTTATTTTTTATATCATAGCATCCTTTGTTTTGCTTGTAAATAAAAATCTTAGTAATTAAGAAAAAAATCAAATAATGCATTGACATTCCAAGAAACAAAGAATATAATGCGAGTAAAATCTTAGATACTAAGATGTGGAGGTAAAAAAGTGAGAGTAGCTAAGAAATTATCTGACCGTATGGGGAATCCAGAAAGAATTTTATCTGACTTTCCCGGAAAAAGCGGGTCTGGGATATGGAAGACAGGAGGTGAGGGGGGATGCCAAATAGGATTTTAAAGGAATCCATATGCCGCAGTGAAGAGGTTAATTCCCTGACCTGGTTTGAAGAAGTGCTGTTTTACAGACTTATTGTGGCATGTGATGATTACGGAAGGTTTGACGGCAGGGCGGCAGTGATAAAAGGTTACTGTTTCCCCCTGAAGGATGTAACAACAAAGGATATCGGGAGGGCTCTTGAGAGGCTGGCGGCGGCAGGACTGGTCCGGAAAGCGCGGAAACCGGAAGGCACCGGCAGGACTGGTCCGGAATTCCGGAACCGGGAAAACCGCTGGCACAGAATAAATCAGGCCATGGTGCCGTCCATGGGGAGAATGGGAGGAATGACATTGGATAAAACAATACTGCAGGAATATTTGGATGCCTGCGAGCTGGTAAAGGAAACGGAAAAGGATATCAGAAGACTGGAAGAGAAAAGGAAGACGGTGGTGCAGACAAAAGTGAAAGGTTCCATGAATGAGTTTCCCTATGTGGAACAGCATTTTAGTATTCAGGGAACAAGCTTTACGCCAAAAGACGACAGCAGGCTCAGACGCGAAGAGCGGCTTCTGGAGCTGCGCAGGGCCGGGGCAGAGGAGGTGAAGTTCCAGGTGGAAGAGTGGATGCTGTCCCTTTCCTCCAGGATGCAGCGGATTGTGAAGTACAGATATCTGGATGGATTGTCCTGGGTACAGACTGCCATGAAAATGGGAAGAAATGCCACGGCAGACAGCGTGAGAATGGAGCTGGAAAGATTTTTGAGAGAAAAGTGAATGTTTGTTCGAACGGTTCGTAATGTTCGATTCCAATGTGGTAATATGCTATCAGGTGAAGAAGGCAAAAGACATGAGGCAAAACTTCCTGAGCCAAATTCAAAAAAGGAGGTGCGGTTATGGAAAGGTGAGAAAAAGGAGTCAGCCAAAGGCGGTCTGATATGAAAGACGGAAGGGAGGTGCCATAAAGTGATCAGCAAAGTCCTGGAGGCAGTTGAAACAGCACTGAACACCGAATTCGGTGACGCTCACATGATTTATACGGAGGAAACGGGGCAGAAACCGGAAGGACCCTGTTTTTACATCCAGTGTCCGGAACATGGATGTGAACAGTTCAGGGGACGGAAGTATGTCAGCCGGAACCGGATCAGTGTCAGGTATGTTCCGGAATCGGCAGACACCCGGAACCGGGAGTGTTACGGGATACTGGAACGGCTGGAGGAATGCCTGGAATATCTTTGCATGGACAGTCCGGTGAGAGGAACCGGCATGAACGGCAGGATTGCCGACGGTGTCCTTCATTTTTCTGTGGATTATGACATCTTTTTCTACAGAACCGGTGAAGCGGTTCCGCTTATGGAACATGTTTCTTCCGAAGTGGATGTGAAAGGGTAGGTGATGAAGTGGCAGGAAAAGGACCGGAAAAAAACGGAAAGACCCCGGAAACGCCTGAAAGAGAAGAAAATAAGTTCTCAAAAGAACAGCTGGTTTTCTCCCTGCGGTTCCGGGACAGAAGGGATATTGTGGAAGCCCTTCTGGAAGAAGGCGGAATGTACACGGTAAAGGCCGTGGAAGAAAAGATTGAGAAATATATGAAAGGAAAGGTGAAATAAGAATGGCACTGGGTGGTGGAACTTTTGTGACACAGAATAAGGAATTGCCGGGGGCATACATCAACTTTGTCTCGGCAGCGGCGGCGAACGCATCTCTTTCGGAGCGGGGGATTGCGACCATGCCCCTGGAACTGGACTGGGGTGTGACAGGGGAGGTCTTTGAGGTGACAAACGGGGACTTCCAGAAGAGGAGCCTGGAGATTTTCGGGTATGAGTATACCCATGAAAAGATGAAGGGGCTCAGGGATCTGTTCCTCAACACACAGACCTTTTACGGTTACCGGCTCAACGGCAGCGGTACGAAGGCTGGAAATGACATGGCGGAGGCGCTCTGGCCCGGCGTGCGCGGCAATGACCTGAAAATCGTGGTTCAGGCAAATGCGGACAATGAGGGACTGTTTGATGTGAAAACCCTTCTGGGAACGGTGGTTGTGGATGAACAGAGCGTTGCGTCTGCGGAGGAGCTGGCGGCAAACCGGTATGTGAAGTGGAAATCAGGAATAACCCTTGCGGCAACGGCGGGAATTCCGCTGACCGGCGGGGAAAACGGCCAGGTGAACGGGGCGGACTATCAGTCCTATCTTGACAAAATAGAGGCGTACTCATTCCATACCATGGGTGCGGCCGTGGAGGACGACGCCACGAAAGCGCTTTTTGCCTCTTTTGTCCGGAGGATGCGGGACGAGATGGGAATGAAATTCCAGCTGGTTCTTTATGACTACGCAAAGGCTGACTATATGGGCGTGATCAGCGTGGACAATAAATGCCTGGACGAGGACTGGGGGAAGGCGGGACTTGTGTACTGGGTTACCGGTGCGTCAGCGGGCTGTGCCGTGAACCGGAGCAACCAGAACAGAAAATATGACGGCAGCTTTACCGTTGAGACACCGTACACGCAGAACCAGCTGCGGAATGCGTCCAGGGAGGGAAAATTTGTGTTCCACATGGTGGGCAGTGATGTCCGTGTGCTGGAGGACATAAATACCATGGTCACCACTTCCGATACCCAGGGGGATATTTTTAAGGACAACCAGACCATCCGGGTAATTGACCAGATCGGCAACGACATTGCGGTGCTTTTCAACACGAAATATCTGGGAGTGGTGCCCAACGACGCTGGGGGACGGGTTTCCTTATGGTCGGACATTGTGGCCCACCACAGGGAACTGGAGAAAATCCGGGCAATTGAGGATTTTTCTGACAGCGATGTGTCCGTAGGGCAGGGAAACACCAAAAAATCAGTGGTGGTTTCGGACGCAGTGACTGTTGTGAACGCCATGGGGAAACTGTATATGACAGTGACCGTGGCATAGCCGAAGCGGCAGGATGGGGAATCCCCTGCCGGCCGTAAAGGTGATTAACCATAAATGCATTGTGGCAGTAAAGCCGGATAAAAGGGGAAACCCCATGGGACATGGAAATGAAGACAGCGCAAAACACGCCCATGCCGGAACGAATAACGGCAGGCAGCAGTGAAAAGGAGGAAATATAGGATATGTATCAGATTATGGATGCAAAGGATGCCGTGTATGGCAGCCTTGCGGAGTGTTTTATCACCATTGGCGGCAGACGTTATAATTTTATGAGCATGACCGAATTTGAGAGCAAATGGGATGTGAATATCACGGAAGTGCCCATTCTGGGAAAAGTAGGAATGGGACATAAGGCGGCAGGCGGGAAGGGAACCTGGAGCGGGACGGCGCATTACAACCAGTCCGTATTCAGGGAAATGGCCGACCATTACCAGAAAACCGGGGAGATGCCTTATTTTGAGATCCAGGTAAGCAACGAGGATCCCACAAGTGCCGTGGGCAGACAGACAATCATCCACCGGGGATGTCTGTGCGAGACATTCACACTGGCAAAATTCAAGGCGGGGGAGGAACTGCTGGACGAGGAACTGTCAGGAACGTTTGAGGAATGGGATCTTCCGGAGAAATTCAACGAACTGAACGGAAGTGTAACCAACTAAAAGGAAAAGGGAAAAGGAGAAAGAAAAATGTCAAAATTCAGCAGATTTATGAAGTCAAATAAAACGGTAAGGGAAAACGGGTTCTATGCTCCCACAAAATCCCTCCGGGACGAAAACGGAAAGCCGCTGGAGTGGGAATTCCGGCATATTACATCCGGGGAAAACGAAGAGCTGCGGGACAGCTGCACCATTGACGTGCCGGTAACAGGGAAACCGAATATGTTCCGGCCCAAGATTCAGTCGGCAAAGTATATCAGGAAGATGATCGCGGCCTCTGTGGTGGTGCCCGATCTGTATGATGCACAGCTGCAGGATTCCTATGGGGTGAACCAGCCGGAAGATCTGCTGATTGCCATGGTGGACGAGCCGGGAGAGTACACCGGACTGGCGGCTTTTGTGCAGAAATTCCAGGGATTTGACGTGTCTTTCGGGGACAAGGTGGAAGAAGCAAAAAACTGATAGAGGAGGGCGACTGGGAGGCGAATTTTGCCTACTACGCCCTCCTGAAACTGCACATTCTGCCATCGGAATTTCTGGCGCTGAGTGAGCGGGAAAAGGCCTTTGTGGTGGCGGCAGTCAGGATAAAGATACAAAACGACAGGAAACGGGAAAAGGAAATGAAAAACAAGGCAAAAAAGGGAAGGAAAGGCAGGTGATGGAATGGAAGGCATAAAAGTGGACATCAGGCTGCAGGAAAATTTAACCATAGGGCTGCTGAAGGCCATAAGTGTGGTGAACACCGCCATGTCCGCCATGGAGCAGATGCATTCTGTGGTGGACGAACCGGCTGATACCACCGGGCTGCGGGAGATCCGGGGAGAATTGGTGGAGACTTCCCGCGCCGCCCGGGATCTGAATATGATCCTGGCGGCAATTGCCTCCAGGTCTTTGGAGACGGAGATTTCCGTTACGGTTCCCATGGAGACATCGCTCCCGGCTTTGCCCATGAAACAGCCGGAACCGGTGGAAGTGCCGGTGGTGTGGCAGCAGAATGATGTGGAAGTATTTACCGGCAGCGGCATGGAGCGCTTCCGGCAGGAAACGCAGAGCGCGGACGCCATGTTAAAGCGGCTGTGCAACACCCAGGATGCCATCGCAAAGCAGGCGTACAATGCCATGATATTTCCGCCGGAGGCTTTCCGGGATCTGAACAGCATGGCGGTCCGGGTAGATGATATCCGGGATCGCATACAGCAGATAGAAAACAATCCGATGAATATGGGAACACGGTCCGCGAATACGGAACTGGAACAATTGCGGGGAAGGCTGGCGCAGATGCTGCAGGGGCAGGAGAATCTGAACAGGGCTGTCGACAACATGGATGTTTCCGCAGCCGGTGAAGCCTACCGGGAACTGTCGCAGACAATAGGCAGCACAGAACAGCATTTACGTGACATTGCGGATGAACAGGGGCGGCTCAATCAGGTAATTGACCAGGGGAAAAATCAGGCCAGCGGATTTTTGCAGACTATCAGGGGGGCAATCGCCCCCTTTTTCACAACGGAGAATCTCATAAAGGGAATGAACCTGTCCGACCAGTTTGTGACCGCAACCGCCCGTCTGGACAGGATGAATGACGGAATGCAGACAACACAGGAACTGCAGGAGATGATTTTCCTTTGTGCAGAGCGCTCCAGGGGATCTTACCAGGCCACGGCTGACGCTGTTTCCAATTTGGGATCCATGGCCGGTGACGCGTTTGGCAGTTCCGCGGAAATCGTTGCTTTTACGGAGCAGGTAGGCAGGCAGTTCCGGATTGCCGGGATGGAGACATCGGACATCGACGCGGCCATGCTTCAGCTGACCGAGACCATGGGAGCAGGCGTGCTCCAGGGAGAGGCATACAACAGACTTCTGCAGCAGGCGCCGAATATTATCCAGGCAATTGCGGACTATATGGGAGTTCCGGTGGAACAGCTGGGGAACATGGCAGCAGAGGGACAGATCACTGCCGGCGTTTTGAAGTCTGCCATGTTTGCGGCGGCAGATGAAACCAACGCAAAGTTTGAAAATATGCCTAAGACCTTTGAGCAGATAGGGGCATCCATTGAGAATTATGCCCTGATGGCTTTCCGGCCGGTGCTGCAGAGTATGAACGAGCTGGGAAACAGCGAGTTTTTCCAGGGAATTGTAAGCGGTGTCATCGGGGGACTGTATGTCATGGCAGGGGTGGCCACAGATATTTTTAACCTGCTGGCCGGGGGCGCCCAGCTGATTGCGGACAACTGGTCGTGGCTGGGACCCATTATTTACGGGGTTGTGGGGGCGCTGGCGGCTTTCTGTTTTGCGCTGGGAATTTATAACTTAATCCAGACAATCAGCAATGGGATTAAAATGGCTGCAGCCTTTGCTTCCAGTGTCCATAAGGCGGCGCTGGCTCTGGAGAAAGAGGAAACTTTTAAGACCACGGCTGCGCAGTATGGGTTTAATAGCGCTCTTTTGGCATGTCCCATTACCTGGATTGTGATCGGGATTATTGCCCTGATAACTGCGATTTTGATTTTGGCGAATCATTTCTCAGGTGCGGGACATATTGCCCAAAGCGCATTCGGTGCAATTTGCGGAGGCATAAATGTAGTAATTGCGTTTTTCAAAAATTTGTTGATGACGGGTCAAAATGTGTTCAATGGTCTTTTAAATGCCGTGGTGGCGGTTGCAGCGAATATTAAAATAGCGTTTGAGAATAGCATATTTGCTGTCAAGGCAGGCTGGTATTCTCTGTTGTCGACAGTTCTCGGAGTGGTACAAAAAATATGTGAGGGTTTGAATCGACTGCCGTTTGTAGAAATTGATTATTCCGGTGTAGCGAGCATGGCATATGAATATGCGGTAAAAGCAGAAGAGGCTAGAGGGAATATACAGGAATTTATCAGTATTTCAGATGCATTTGATAAAGGAATGTCAACAAATGATGTATTTCAGGATGGCTGGGTTATGGATGCATACCGGGCTGGCGCTTCCTGGGGTGACGGCGTGGCGGATAAAGTAAGTGATTTCTTTCCGGATATGTCTGACTATGATATCCCATCTCCGGAAGACTATACAGCTTCGGAAGATTACATGCCCCCGGAAGATTACACAATTCCGGAGAATTACGGACCGGGCGGGGTTCCGGAGGGAATCGGCAGCGGAGTTGACGAGATAGCCGGGAACACAGGAGCCATGGCAGAATCCATGGATGTGGCGGGAGAGGAACTGAAATATCTTCGCGACCTTGCGGAACAGGAGGCTGTGAACCGGTTTACCACCGCGGAAATCAACATTGAGCAGACAAATTACAATACAGTGAAGAACGGTATGGATCTGGATGGCGTGGTGTCCGGTCTGACGGATGCCGTAAACGAGGCAGTTGAAATTACAACGGAGGGGGTGCATGAGTGATGGCAGGTGCGGGATATGATTTTTACCTTGGAAAATGCAGGCTGCCCGTAGCGCCCGGGAAATTGCAGACAAAAATTAACGGGGCCAATAAAACCCTGAGCCTGATCAATGAAGGCGAGGTCAATATACTGAAAAATGCAGGGCTCACAGACATTGATTTAGAGTGTATGGTGCCGCAGCAGAAGTATCCCTTTGCGGTTTACCAGTCAGGATTCCGCGGTGCGGATTATTTTCTCGGGTATGTGGAGTCCCTGAAGACGGGAAAGAAGCCTTTTCAGTTTATTGTGTGCAGAATGGCTCCCGGGGGAAAGAGACTGTTTGACACAAATATCAGGGTATCCCTGGAGGACTACCAGATAACGGAAGAAATAGAAAACGGCCTTGACCTGGTGCTGAAGATCAAGCTGAAACAGTGGAGGGATTACGGAACGAAAACGGTCAGTGTCAGTACCTCCCTGGAAGCGTCCAGGCCCAGGGCCAGTGTAGAGCCGCAGCGGGAGAATATCTCCTGCCCGGCTCCGTCAACGGAACAGAAATATACTGTTGTAAAGGGGGACTGTCTCTGGAACATAGCAAAGAAATTTTACGGAAACGGTTCAAAGTATTCCGTTATTTACAATGCTAACAGAAGTGTGGTGGGCGGGAATCCGAACCTGATCTATCCGGGGCAGGTACTGACCATACCGGCAGTTTAAAGGGGGCGGAGATGATTGAACTTTTAGTGGGTAACGAGTCAGGGACAAAATTATATATTCCGGCGGTGGAGGAGGGGATTGAGTGGACTACAAAACGGAAAAGCTCACCCGGGAAACTGACCTTTAAAGTGCTGGGAGATGACCTGGCTGATTTTTCGGAGGGCAGCGCGGTGCGGATGAAAGAAAACGGGGAAGAGATATTTTTCGGATTTGTGTTTAGTCAGCAGCGGGCGAAAGACCAGATTATATCGGTTACTGCCTATGACCAGCTGCGTTACCTGAAAAATAAGGATACCATGGTTTATGAAAACAAGACGGCAGACCAGCTTCTTCGCATGATTGCCGCCGATTATGCCCTGAATGTGGGCACTTTGGAAAATACCGGATATGTCATTGAGTCCAGGGTGGAAGAAAACACCTCTCTCTTTGAGATGGTGGAGAATGCGCTTGACCTGACGCTCACCAATACCGGGGAGATGTTTGTGCTGTATGATGATTTTGGAAAGCTGACGCTGAAACATTTGTCTTCCATGTCTGTGGGACAGCCGGGGGCTTACCTGATGCTGGACGAGGAAACCGGCGAAAATTTTGAGTACACTTCATCCATTGATGATAACACTTACAACAAGATCAAGCTGACCTATGACAATGAGGAAAGCGGTTTCCGGGAAGTTTACATCGGGCAGGATTCCGGCAATATAAATAAGTGGGGCATTTTACAATATTTTGATACCCTGAAAAAAGGGGAAAACGGTCAGGCGAAAGTGGATGCCCTTCTGAAGCTGTACAATAAGAAAACACGCAGCCTGAAACTTTCCAATGCATTAGGTGATAACCGGGTGCGGGCGGGAAGCATGGTTGTGGTGAATCTGGATCTGGGGGATATGAAATTAAAAAATTTTATGCTTGTGGAAAGCTGCAGGCATATCTATCAGGAAAATGAACACCGGATGGATCTGACACTCAGGGGAGGTGAGTTTATTGGCTGATGCAAATGACTTTGTGCATGCGGTGAAAAGGGCAGCCCTGGACGCGCAGGAGTCGACAAAGCCCGTGAATGTGTATTTCGGGGAAGTGGTTTCCAAATCACCCCTGAAAATAAATGTGGAACAAAAGATGATTCTGGGTGAAAACCAGCTTGTGCTGGCAAGGAATGTAACGGATTACATGACAACCGTAACCGTACAGTGGGAGACGGATAAGGGTGTCCTTATGCCGGAAGGGACGACGGATGCGGAGCCCCTGCATAACCACGGTGTCGTGGGAGTGAAAAATTTCAGGATGCACAATGGGCTGGAAACAGGGGACCAGGTCATCCTGATCAGGCAGCAGGAGGGCCAGAAGTTCATTGTACTGGACCGGATAGGGGGTAAGGAATGATTCCTGCAACAACGGGATTTCTTGACCGGGATTTTGAGATCGTGAAACAGCCGGGCTTTACTTACCGGATGTGCATGGAAGAGGGAACTGTGAGGGGATACACGGATGGCCTGGAAGCGGTCAGACAGGCGGTATACAAGATTCTTATGACGGAACGTTACCAGTATATCATGTATTCCTGGAATTACGGCACCGAACTCCGGGACTTGTTCGGGGAGCCCGTGACTTATGTGTGCCCGGAACTGAAGCGCCGTATCACGGAAGCGCTTCTCCAGGATGACAGAATCCTGGAAGTCGGTGATTTTGAGTTTGACTTTCCGCGGAAAGGTGTTGTGCATGTGTCTTTCAGGGTGCATTCCGTTTACGGGGACCTGGATGCGGGGAGGGAGGTGAATTTTTAATGTATGAGGATATCACTTATGAAGTGATCCGTGACAGAATGCTTGCCCGCGTCCCGGACAAATTTGACAAGAGGGAGGGCGCGGTAATATGGGACACCCATTCGCCCACGGCCATAGAACTGCAGATACTGTATATCGAGCTGGATCATATTCTGAAAGAAGCCTATGGGGACACTGCATCAAGGGAATTCCTGGTGCTGCGGTGCAGGGAACGGGGAATTGCACCCTACCCGGCTACAAACGCCGTGCTGAAGGGCGTGTTCAGGCCGGATACGGTTGAGGTGTCCGGGCAGAGGTTTAATATCGGGGAAATCAATTATACTGTGACGGAAAAAACGGCGCCCGGCGAGTACCGGGTTATATGCGAGACGGCCGGCAGTGCAGGAAACCGGTACCTGGGAACCATGATTCCCATGGAGTACATCAGGGGGCTGCAGACTGCGGAGCTGACGGAAGTCCTGATACCGGGTGAGGACGAAGAGGACACGGAGGAACTGCGGCAGAGGTATTTTGACTCTTTTGATAAAAATGCTTTCGGGGGAAATGTCCGTGATTATACCGAAAAAACCAATGCCATTCCGGGAGTGGGAGACACAAAAGTAACCAGGGACTGGAACAGTGACATTTCCCCGGCATCCATGGTGCCCGGGGAGGGTGTGAAGACCTGGTATGACGGGATCAGGGGGACGCTTGACGCCGAGACGGGAGCATGGCTGGACGCCGTTTACCGTGCCGCGGCAGAAAAGAAACTGACGGTAGGGGGAACGGTACTGCTGACGATTATAAGTTCGGAGTTTGGGCCTGTTTCCGGGGAACTTGTCCGGACAGTGCAGGAGGCCGTTGACCCGGAACGCTGTGCGGGGGAAGGATACGGGCTGGCACCCATAGGACATGTGGTGACAGTGCGGGGGGCGGTTCCCGTCCCGGTGGATGTGCGCACGGTCCTGACCTTTGATGAAGGATATGGCTGGGACAGGCTGCGCAGTTCGCTTGAAGACGCCGTGTCGGCGTATCTGCTTGCATTGAGAAAGGAATGGGCGGATTCTGCGCATCTGGTTGTGAGGATCAGCCAGATGGAAACCCGTCTTCTGGGTGTTCCGGGTGTGGTGGACATTCAGGATACACGGATCAACGGTTCCGGCAGCAACCTGATTCTGGGACAGTATGAAATTCCGGTGTTCGGGAGCGTAAGCGGAGGTACGGATGTATGATAAGGGAAACGGATCTGGTTTCCTACCTGCCGCCTTTTCTGGCGGAGTACAGGGAAATAAATGAGGCACTGTCTGCAGAAGATCCGGAGTTTGGACTTGTGTGGAAAGCTGCGGACAAGGCGCTGAAAAATGAATTTATCGCAACTGCGGATGAGTACGGAATTTCTCGTTTTGAAAAGATGCTGGGGATTTTTCCGATGCCGGGTGAAAGTACGGAAACCAGGAGGCAGAGAGTACAGCTGAAGTGGCTGGCCATGCTGCCCTACACCTTGCCCAGGCTGCGGGAAACCCTGGAGGCCGTACTTGGGCCGGGCGGGTTCCTGCTGGACTCTCCCGGGGCAGAGACATATTGTATGAGGCTGGTGCTTCTGAACCAGGCAGATGAAATATATTTTTCCGTTGCGGAAATGCTCCGGGAATGGGTTCCGGCAAACATAGTATACGATTTGGAAAGCAGGGGAACCGGGAAGCGGAATGCAGGTGTGTATGCAGGGGCGGCACGTGCGGAATACATTGCAGTACTGGCAGAACCGGTGGAAGAAAATGTCAGGTTCAGCACCAGTGCGGAACTTGTGGCAGATACAGCAATTTATAAATATTATAGGGCCGGTTACCGGCCAAAGGAGGAGTCATGATAGGGACAGTGATTACAACAAAAGGAAGGGCACTTATTGCTAAAATGATGGCGACGGAGACGGCGATTGCGTTCACACGGGCTGCCGTGGGGACCGGAAGCGTGCCGGCAGGGTATGACCCGGCCGGCCTGGCAGGCCTGAACCAATACAGAATGGATGGGAAAATCACGGCCGTGTCATCCGGGAATGAGACGGCGTACATTACTTTCCAGATTGCCAGCCGGGATGTGGAAGCCGGGTTTGTGGTGACGGAGGCGGGACTGTTTGCATCGGATCCGGATGAAGGGGAAATCTTGTATGCATATCTGGATATGTCGGATGACCCCCAGTACATTTATAAAAACGGCGGGGAAGTAAACAAAGTTGCGGAGATTACGCTGGGTGTCATTGTGGGGCAGATAGAAAAGATTACTGCCGTCATTGCCCCGGACGGGCTGGTGACAAGGGAACAGCTTGAGCAGGCGCTGGATGGAAAGGTCAGCAAGGAAGAGGATAAAGGACTTTCCTCAAATGACTTTACGGATGCATACAGAGATAAGCTCCAGGGGATAGAAGAGGGCGCGAATAACTATGTGCATCCAGCCACGCATGCCGCAGGAATGATTGTACAGGACGCATCCCGCCGTTTTGTGTCGGATGCCGAAAAAGCGGCATGGAACGGAATTTACCAGCAGTCCGCGGGGTATACCGACCAACGTATTGCCGGACTGATCAATGGTGCACCGGCCACGCTGGATACCCTTGGAGAGATCGCGAAGGCAATGCAGGACAACGAAAATGTGGTGGAGGCGCTTGATGCGGCGGTGGGGAAAAAGGCAAACGCCGCAGAGCTTGACAGTCATGTGGGAAACACCACAAAACATATCACTGCGCAGGAACGGACGGCGTGGAACGGGAAGCTGAATCCCGGCGGAAACGGAAGTGACCTGACCGTTAATTTCAGCCAGGCAGCCACGAGGGCAAATATTGGTACCGGGGAAAGCCTGAAGACTGTTGCAGGAAAAATCATGAAGTGGTTTGCTGACCTTGCGAACGGAGCAGCCAGCTCCCTTCTTGGGGCAAACCTGACGGCGAACCGTGCGCTTGTGGCAAATGGCAGCGGGAAGGTTGCGGTATCTGAAATTACGGCGACAGAACTGGGGTATCTGGATAATGCAAAAAGTAATATACAAGGGCAGATTGATGTACTAAACACGGGTTTGACAAAAATCTTTTTCAGAAGACTTAGGACAACCGTAACTAATGGGGCGATGACAGCTAAAGATGACCGCATTACTGGTAATATGTATGTTTTTGTACAACAAGAATACACTGGTAAAAATGCAGATCCTTATTTGTTTATATCCCAAGCCGTTTCCGGGGCTGTAAACATATATGTACGTGATGTCGAGGGCAATATACCACCTGAAGGATTAGAATTACATTTGGAACTGCTTTTTTATAACTCAGTGGTTTGATACAATTTAGGCTTCAATGTCTGTCAAATCCATGTGGAATTTTCTATCGTAAAAACAGCAGTGCGCAACGGATGTCTGCCAGATCGCCAGATGTATTCGTCAAATATGATTCTTTAGGCTTTGGGACTGTTTGGGGACAGCCCGGACTTTCCCCGCTGCAAACACCTATTACACAATTAGCACAGTCACCCTGCCGCCTGGCAGATATCTGGTTCTGGGGTCATCCCAGGTGAGTGAAAGCAGTGATCTGATATACGTGTTGGCCATTGGCAACCAGAGCACACGTTTTTCCGGTCTGCATGGCGGCGGGGCAAACGTGTTTTATGTGTGTAAATCAGACAAACAGTTCACCGTTGAACTGAAAATGGCCGTTGGCGGGGCATCAGGAAATGTAAAAAACAGTTTTACATACCTTTATGCGGTAAAGATATCCAACGATATTTCATAAATCACGACTCACCCAGGTAATCATCCATCTGATTTTTTCCAAAGTTTCCATATCCATAGATACGGCTTTGGGAGCAAAATATGTTATGACCAGATCTTTTGTGGGATTGATGTATGCCGGAGTCATCTGAAGGCCTTTTAAATCAGTAATGCTTGCAGTATGTGGTCTGATTGAAATTATATATCGTGCATCCGGAATGTTGATTGACAGTGTTATAAGTCCGCTTTCACCAGCTGCCAGTGCATTGGGAAATCCGGATGAAGCAGTAGCAGCCTGCCTGATTAAGTTAGTCAAACCCGTGTTTAGTTAATTTTGGACATGGGAAATACGGTGATTGCAATCCCGGGCATGATGTGATATGATTTTTCCACGGGAAACCATAGAGCCAAAGGCGGCTTTACCCTCCATTTCGGAGGGGCTAACCCCTCCGGACGAAAGAAAGGAGGGCGATGCCAATGTATGTTACATATTCTGATCTGATTCAGATAGGTATCTTCATTGTAGCCCTGATAAGTTTGTGTTATACAATCTTTCGGGGCAGAAAATAGCCGCCACTACTGCGAATAGTGACGGCTGGCCGCTTATAGCGGAAAAGTAGACATTATTTGGGGGTAGAGCCGCTTCTATGGCTTTCCCCTTTTTTATGGTAACATATCACCAGCAGGTTTGCAAGAAAAACTTTGGAGGTATGGTATGGATATCAGGACACAGATCATCCAGCGTGTGCTGGATGCCATTCGGGGACGGGTGGGTGCCGAGGCTGCCGACCTGGTGCAGGACGTGCTTGTGATGCAGCTTAACGGCTACGAGGTTACGGAACGCTGCACGGAGGTGGCCGTGAGGGATGACAGCGCGGAAGGGCTGCTGAAAAAGTTCCTGGCCACAAAGCGGGTGGAAGGATTTGCGGATTCCACCCTCCGGAGGTATAGGGAGATCAACATGGCGCTGATCGGCTATCTGGGGAAGCCGCTGGAGGAGATAACCACCTATGACATAAGGTTTTATCTGTCAGTCCGGCGCCAGATCGGAAATGTAAGCAACCGGACACTGGACGGGATGCGCAGGTGTTATTCCAGTTTTTTCAAATGGCTTGCAGCGGAAAAGATGATACCGCACAATCCATGTACGGCCCTGGCGCAGATCAAAAGTAAAAAGACGGTAAAAAAGCCTTATTCGGCGGCAGAAATGGAAAAAATCCGGAAAGCATGCGTTAATATGCGGAATCTGGCCCTTGTGGATTTTCTCTATGCTACAGGCTGCAGGGTATCGGAAGTTGCCAAGCTGGATATATCGGATGTTGATTTTGAGCGGATGGAGTGCATTGTACTGGGGAAGGGAAATAAGGAGCGCAAAGTATACCTGTCAGAAGTAGCGGCCATGCACCTGCAGGAGTATCTTAACAGCCGGAAGGATTCCTGCGAGGCCTTGTTTGCAGGCAGGGGGAAACGGCTGGGAAAGAGCGGGATAGAGGCAGTGGTGAAGAAACTTGGAAAAAGGGCAGGGGTAAACAATGCCCATCCGCACCGGTACCGCCGGACACTGGCCACAAACCTGCTTGACCGGGGAATGAACATCCAGGACGTGGCGGCAATCCTGGGACATGCGGATTTAAAGACAACGCAGATTTACTGTTACATCAGTCAGACAAATGTCAGGACTGCATACTGCAAATACGCGGCATAAGGCATAAATATGGGGGTGTGATCTGACTCCGGGGAGGTTCCGGAGTTTTTGGCGTGTGCGAATTTTAAGGCATGGCGATACCGGTACAATTGCCGGTGATCACTTTTGTAAATAGGAGAAATTATTTAAACACGGGTTTTGCAGGCATTGGGACTGTTTACCAGGGACTGGGGACAGCCCGGACTTTCCCCGTTGCAAATACCTATTACACAATTAGCACAGTCACCCTGCCGCCTGGCAGATACCTGGTTCTGGGGTCATCCCAGGTGAGTGAAAGCAGTGATCTGATATACGTGTTGGCCATTGGCAACCAGAGTACACGCTTTTCCGGTCTGCATTACGGCGGGGGTGTTGCAGCACCTTATCTATTTCAAAATCACTTCATCCTTCCGATTATTCAAAAGTAAGGGTAATCACCCCAGCGCGCACGGCAATCTTACCCATTTCTTTTTCCATAATTTCATCAAATCCTTCTCTGTTTCTGTAATAACTCCCGTAGTGTGTCGTAGAAAATCTACCCCAAACATTTTGATAGAAATGGTTATTTGCACTCCCTCGGCAATCCGATTAACAAAATCTTTAAATTTCATATTCTTCACCTTTCCGGAAAGTAGCTTTTACTCCGCTTCCTCAAAGTTCATTTCACAATCACCGCAAATCACATTTACTTCTTTCGTTGCTCTGATAATGCACCAGCATCCTGGGCAAACATATTTCCGGGTTGATTGTTTGGGTTTGGACGCTCCGGGAAGTTTCAGTTCCGGCTTCCTGAAAAGCTGAAATTTCTTGTCCTGCAAGCTATGAACAAAGGCATTTGCTTCCTGGTTCAGCTTTGTTCTTGTCCAGCCGTATTTTGCATCCTTTTCAACGGTCAAACCGTGCTATTCAGCGGCTTCCTTGTATTTCTTATTGTGGTAAGTCCCGCTTCTGGAAGTGTCCTGAACCCCAACTTGCAGATTGTAAAGGTGAACCATTTCATGTGATAGGGTTTCGGCAACGTGCCCAAAAGGTCTTGCAAGGTGTTTGGCGCAAAGGTTGATTTCATAGAACCCTTCATTTTTCATAGCTTCCACTTTTTCCGGTTTCATTTCTGAAATCGCTTTCGTCTCTTTGTTGCTCCAAACCTTCCATGAAGTACACCACCCATAAGCCCCTTTCATGGTGTCTGGGCTTACGGTGATGATCGGCTTTTGAAGTTCACCGCCGTAAAACTTTTCATTGAACCTTGAAAATTAATTTTCGAGGTTGTCGATAATCGGTTTCAAACTCTGCTCTGCCATAATTCAGTCCCTTTCTGTTGCTTGTTTTGTTGGTATATTGTAATTATATGTTGGTTAATATCTTTAGCAAAGCGCTTTTTGAAATTAACCAACATTTTGTTGACAAGCAACATTTTTGACCTTATAATTAGTAGCAGAGGGGGGTGATGATTTTGAAAGATCGGATTAAAAAAATAAGAAGGGAGTTGGATTTAACACAGCAGGAATTTGCAGACAAGATAGGAATATCAAGGGGAAATATTGGAGCATATGAAGTTGGCAAAAATGCTCCCAGTGATGCTGTAATCTCCCTGATCTGCACCAAATTCAATGTCAATGAAAATTGGCTCCGAAATGGCAATGGGGAAATGTTTGCAGAAGTGGACGTGGAAGATCAACTAATGGCATGGGCTGGAAAAGTCTTAGGCGGTCAAGATTCTAAGTTTAAAAAGCAGATTGTAACTATGCTTATGGGTTTATCTGATGGCGAATGGGAATTTTTAGAAAAGAAAGTGAAAGAGCTTGCCGCTGATGACACAGAAAAAAGAGGGCTGAACATCAGCCCGGCCTCAAATACATCCTGATAAAGTGATATAGCCTCCTAAGTTGATTGGCTGACGCTTTATCAAGCAACTCAATAATGAGTTGTTTATAGTTTATGCTTCTCACCTTCTATGTAGCCGCAAGTTCTACAGTAGCGATAAAAAATTATAACAAACATATGTTCTGCTATCAAGGGATGCGAGTAAAATAATAGGTGGAAGATAAATCCAAGTTGTTTCCAACTTCTAAGCAAAAAGATGAAATCATCATTAATATATGATAAAAATTAAAAATAAATATAGTAATAGGTAACTTGTTCATCTTGAACTACTTGTACTTTGGAGAGTTTATTTCGAAAATTAGAAGGGAGATTATCATGTTTCTTGCAAGTACAACAAATTCTGTTAGTTCGGCGAATTTCCCCGAATGGCTGCCGCCATTGATTATAATCCCGGTTATGGTTCTAATTGTGCTAATGATTAGAAAATCTCGGAAAAGAGCAAAAGCCAACAGAGAATCTATCCGACAAAGTGGAATTTTATCTTATACCGCATTTCATCATGTGGACGGACTACAGATTCCAGAAAATACCTTATGTGAAATTAAATCTTTTTCGGACAGAATTGAATTCAAAGCTGGGACAACCAGTATCAAGCTGTCACGAAAGAAAATCACTGATATGTCCATCAAAACCGACACTGAAATTCAAAGTCAGGCGATTTCAAGTATTGGTGGAGCAGTCGCTGGGGGCATGATGTTTGGAACTTTGGGTACAATAATCGGTGGAAGGACAAAAAATAAAAAGGTGAAAACCACTACCCGATATTTGATTATTACCTATACCGGGGAGCAAGGGGAGTTAAAATATATTGGTTTTGATATTAAAAATGATCTCTCTTCTGCATTCAAACTGGTTAAAGAATTCCATGAACTGAATATAAATTCAGGGATTCAAATTGAACTATGAGAACAAAAATTTCCCGCCAGTGCTGCAACACGGGCGGGATATGACCTATAATTCAGGATGAAGTGATATTATAGGCAACTCACATACTAATTATACCACTTCATCCTTCCAAATTCAAGGAAAGGATGACATTTTATGAAGTTATCTAATGGGTATGGTACGGTGACTAAGCTATCAGGGAATCGCCACAAACCATACGTTGTGAAGGAAGGTATATCCGGGAAGCAGAAGCCCATAGGATATACCGCCACATGGGAAGAAGGGCTTATTCTTCTTGCCCAGTACAAAAAACGATCCGTGGGACATACAGACAAAATCACGTTTCAGGAACTATATCAGTTATGGCTTTAAAAACGGGCTGTCAAACTGGGGGCTTCAAACCAAAGTTCCTTGAGTCGGCATATAAGCATTGTGTGAAGCTGGAAAAGATGAAATATAATCAGATCATACCAAATGCAAGATTACATTGATTCATGTGGCTGCGGGTACTCCACGCAAGGGGCAATCAAAAATTTGTTCGGGCATCTTGACCGTTTCGCTATGGAACTGGATATAATTTCAAAATGCTGTTCCGATCTTCTGACCTCTGCGCCAATCCCGGAAACAACCAAAGAAATCTTCACGGATGAAAAAGTTGCCAGGATATGGGACAACCAAAAATTGGAATGGGCTGATTCTGTCCTATTCTTCCTTTATGCCGGGTTCAGGATTTCGGAAATGATAGACCTGAAAACGGAAACTATACTGCTCCCCGCAGGCGACAGCGTGCGCAAGCTCCACCAAATGACCGGCACACCAAGAAATGAGGTAACTCCCGGCCGCGATATATCCGTCTTTCTTTTCCTTAACACCAGGCGCGGCGGAGATACTTCCGCGACAATGGGCTTTTCTCCAATCACTAATTTCGAGTTATTGCACTTAATATTGATGATTTGTATCAACAGGCCGTCCCAATATGTGTTTCACAGAAACGAAATGAGGGCACATCAAAGATATCTGATTCCGAAATTATTATCTTAAGTAACTCAAATTAACAATTCTTCCACACGATAATATTCTGACTGGGCATTCCACAATCTTTTATATTCTCCATTTTCTTTCAATAAATCTGAATGTGTACCCATTTCGACTATTCTGCCATCCTTCCAAACAATAATTTTATCACAGAAACAGCAGCTCGACAGCCTATGAGAAATATATAGAATTGTCTTATCTTTCATCATAGTAGTAACCTTTTCATATAATTGAGACTCCGAAAGAGGGTCTAATGCCGCTGTTGGTTCATCCATAATAAACATGGGCGTATTCTTGTATAATGCTTTAGACACAGCAATTTTTTGAGCCTCTCCGCCTGAAATCATAACCCCTTTTCCATCGTATTCCTTGTATATACATGATTCGATGCCTTCATACATATTTTCAATTTTTTCTTTCATTCCCATCTCATGAAGGACCTGCCAGATGGCAGCATTCTCTGCATGATTTCCCAACAAATTTTGCTTCAGGCTAAAGGAAAACAGTTTAAAATCCTGAAATACAACTGACATAAACTTCCAATATTCATCCAAATTGTATTCCCATATATCTTTCCCATTTAACAATATTTTTCCGCGGTCTGGTTTATATAAGCGCAATAATAATCTGACACAGGTAGTCTTTCCTGAACCATTCAGTCCAACCATTGCTACATGTTCCCTATTTGATATATGAAAACATACATTTTCCAATATCCAGGAATTCGCATCAGGGTGCTTAAAATATACATGATCAAAAACAATATCCACCCATTCCTGATTTATTGTATGACCTTTTTGCTGTTCTTTTTCAGATAATTCCAAAAATTTAAAATACTGTTCTAAAAATTTTTCATTGCCCTTCAGATTCGTTATTGCCTCAATGATTTGTATGATTCCTGCAAACAATTGGGCTATTGCGCCAGAATATACTACGATATCTCCTACACTGATAACATGTTTAAAGGAATGATAGCCAATATAAATATAAGCCAATCCTTTCATAAAGATGTTTGACAAAATGTTTATCAGCCTGAAAATACCCTCTTGTTTCCCGACTGACCTGAAAAACGTGTCTATGTCCTTTGATATCTTTCCAAATTCATCTTGAATCAGGTTACTCTCATCAAATATTCTGATTTCCTTCCCATATTTAAAATTCTGAAATATGTTTTTTCGATAAAAACCATATCGGCGATTTATGGATCCAACATCTGTAAAACGTTTATAGACATAATGATTATGCTGCGTGCCATTGTATATTGTAATAGATATCGTCATAATGACCAATAACATAAAACAGACCAGCAGTAATATAAATTGCCCTGGATTGACTCCATATTCCATTTTTTCCTTTACAAATTTACCAATATAAACCATGGAAGAAATTATGGTAAAGATTCCTGTTAACAGGGTCTCTGTATATTCAGTCTGTTTTGAAAAAGCATCCCCCCGTTGAAATTTACTCTGCTTTATATTTTCCAGAAGTTCTTGAATCTCAGCACTCTCCAGTTTTTGATAATTTAATTGCAAAGCCTTTTCCAACAATTTTTTTGATAGTCCAAAAGATGTTTTTTGGATAGAAATCTTCTCATAAAAACCAATGAACTGGCACATAACATCTATGAACAGTATGGATATCGATAGCAGGCAAAGCTGTTTGAATATATATTCGCTGTTTTTTCCAAGATATAGTCCGTTTATTAATTCTCCCATAAAATAGATAGCCACAAACGGATTAATCGCATTTAAAAATGCCTTAAGCAAAATCATCAACAATAAAATTTTGGACTTTTTCATTGTCATCCTTTCTTATAATACTGACTCTGCAAAGTAAACATTTTCCAATACATACCCTTTTTTTCCAAAAGGCTAAGATGTGTTCCCTGTTCAATCATTCTTCCTTCATCCAACAAAATAATACGATCGCAGAAGCATGTACTGATCAGGCGATGAGATATAAAAAATGAAGTTATCTTCTGGGTCAGCTCATTATATTTCTGATAAATATTATTTTCAGAAATGGGATCAAGCGCAGCAGTCGGCTCATCCAAAATCAATAACTCAGAATCTTTGTACATTGCTTTCGCAATCATTAATTTCTGTTGCTCCCCTCCGGACAAATCAATGGCATCCTCTCTCACATCTTTACGCATAGGCGTATAAAGGCCCTGCTCAAAAGTCTGAACCTTCATGCTCAGACCTGCCATTTCTAAGCTTCTCCACACCCGTTCTTCATTTGATGCTGATTTTTTATGGGAGGAAACATTTTGCAATATCCCAACCGGCAGAAGAACGACATCCTGGAATACCGCTGATATATGCTTGTAATACTCCTCTTTCGTATAAGTCGTAACATCAATACCATTTAACAGGATCCTCCCTTGGGTAGGCTTATATAAACCAGTCAATAACTTAATTAATGTAGTTTTCCCTGCTCCATTTTTTCCTACTATACCCAGCTTTTCTCCTGGTTGTATTGTCAAATTAATGTCTTTTAAGGTATCTTCCCCTGCGCCTTCATATCGAAAACTAACCTGGATCAATTCCAATTTAGGGGAGGATGATGATATTTTCTCTTTTTGCTTATGATCAGGTAAAAGACGGTCTTTATCATGATCTTTCAAATCCAGATACTGAAAATAATCATCCATATATAAGCACATCTTCCGGATTGCAGCTACATCCTCCAAAAGCCCAAATAACCAACCTGAAAGTCCTGACACCACTCCTGACACCAGCACAAAATCAGATATAGCCATTTGATTCCGGGTTACCAAGTGAATCAAATAGAAATATGCCACAAAATTTCTGATACAAGAAAGGAAGCATCCCGCACAATTCGCATATAATTTTCCTGCACAAACTTGCCTTTCAGCAGTAATTCTCCTTTCCGTATTTTTTTGATAAAGTCCTGATATCACACCAGACATATCGTATAATCGGATTTCTCTGGCTGCCTGCAGAGAAAAAGATTCCATTTCCAGATATTGCAGTTTTTTCTCAGTATCGACAATTTCTTCTTTCCTTTTCATCTCATAGCCATGCTGCAAATATGTTAGGAAATAACCAATTAAGGTTGTGAGAATGACTGTAAATAGGATCACGCTATTCCATATCCCGACAGTTATGCCATAGAATAATAAGCCTAAGAAGTTAATCGCTATGGAAACCAACTTAGGCAATGCTGATTGTCCAAAAACATAGACGGAGTTAAGCGCTTTTTGCCGAAGCGATTGACCAGTCATTCCTTCAACATTCAAATAATCAGTTGTCATGGTTTTATAATCAAGCAATTTTAGCAGGTTATTAACAATGGTTTTACTGTCCCATTCAATGGCAGCAGCTATCCAGCCTTTTGCAGAACTCAAAATCAAATGCAGTAAAAAAATACTCACAAATACAGCAACAAATTTTTCCCATGCATATTGTCTCTCAATCCCGGCCACAAGCGTCTTAGTTAGAAATATCTGCAGATAAGGCAAAAAGACGCAGGCAGCTATATATATTACAGATATCCCCGTTACTGTTTTCTCACCTGCCCATATTTGACTGAATAAAAACGATATTTTTCTTTTCATATCTGCCCCCAAAATATCTAAGCACAAAAATGGCTGATTCTAAATTCTTACTAATAATGAACTTTCCTGGAATGGTTTTGCAACAAAGGCATCTGCGCCTAATTCATGTGACCTATTTACATTCTCTTTTGTGCTTTGGGCAGATACCATAATTACATTTACTTTAGAATTAATCTTCTTAATTTTCTCCAAAGTCTCTATTCCGTTTATGCCGGGCAAATTTATATCTAATGTGCATACATCCACCTTTTCCCTTTGAATAAGGTCAAGGCACTCCTCTCCACTTGCAGCTGCAATCACCCTATGTCCTTCATGACTGATTATATCGTTTAGCATTCTTCGCATAAAAGGAACATCATCCACTACTAAAACGGTCTTTTTTTCCTTACTTCTCTGTTTGTTTATGGTGTAATATTCAAAAATACAGTCAATTTGATCCTGATTCAATAAACTGATATGACCATTCGCATCATAATTTTCCACAGAGTTTTTACAACCCAACAGAACATCCGCCGAAATTCCCAAGTATTTCACGATTTCCGGTATCATTGAAATATCAGGCAACGACAATCCTTTTTCCCATCGTGAAATAGCTTGCGGTGTGATTGACAGTGCATAGGCCATTTCCTGTTGTGTGACATTTCTTTTGGTTCGGTATTTTTTAATTTCTGCCCCTATCTTCATAATTTCCCCCATTTCTGCGCGGCCTTTTGCGCATATCAAGTTTGTGGATGCCGCGCAGACACAAACTTGGGATTGAAAATTTTCAATCTTCTTCCCTCACTGGCTTGATGTATATGACCATATAATATAATGGCAGAAAGTCAGTGTCAATCAATGGTGAATTGAGTAGAGATTGTACGGACGATAGTTATTTTAAAAAAAGAGCTGTAACACCAATTGCTTCGTGTGACAGCCCCTTTTCTCATTTTACAGATATCATCCTTCTCCTTACACATACCATTTAGCCTGCAGCATATACATTTTACTGTATACCCCGTTCTTTTTCATCAGCGCATCATGTGATCCTTCCTCCGCTACTGTCCCCTTATCCATAAAAAGAATGTAATCACAAATTGATGTACTTTGCAGACGATGCGAAATCATTATCATTATTTTATCCTCTACAATGCCATATAAATCATCATACAATGCTTTTTCCGCAATGGGATCCAATGCTGATGTGGGTTCATCGAGAATCAGCACTTGCGCTTCCTTGTAAATTGCGCGGCAAATGGCCAGCTTCTGTAGTTCACCTCCGGAAAAATTTAACCCTTCCTGCGAAAACTCCTGCGTTATGTAAGTCTCTGCTCCTTTGGGGAGATGATTGACCTTTTCTGACATGTCAAGCTTTTTCAATGTAGCAGCAAATTTTTTCTCATCACATGCTTCAAGCCGGGGATGTATATTTTCTCTTATCGTATAAGCTAAAAGATGAAAATTCTGAAAAACGGTGGAAAATAATCTGTAATAGTCCTCCTGTGCTATCGTCATGTAATCAATTCCATTTATCAGAATTCTTCCTTTCGTTGGAGAGTAAAACCGCATTAACAGTTTAACCAGAGTTGTCTTACCCGATCCGTTTTCCCCAACTATCGCAACTTTCTGCCTGTTGTTAATTTGAAAGGACACATCTTTGAGCACATAATCCTGCGTTCCCGCATATCGAAACCATACGTGATCGAAGGTAATTGTTATGTTTTCCGCATTGAAATGTACCGTTTCCGTCATGTGCTTATCATCGTCAATCTCAACATATTCCCGAAAATCTTTCAGACGCTCTCCCTGCCAGCCAATGGAAATAAAACTGCCGAAGATCCCTGAAAAAGCATTTGAAAACACCAAAACCAGGTTGATATACAGAACGACATCTGCAATCTGTGCGGCTCCTTCAAAATATGCTTTCCCCACTATCAAGTACAGAAACAATAACTGTGCACATATAAGTAAAAGGCTGACACAATTATTGGCAAGTGAACATTTTTCCGTATTTTTATGTATTCCGTATAATTCTTCTTCCTGTTTACAATATTTCTCCTTTATGAAATCAGATGCGGAAAATATGCGGATTTCCTTCCCTGCCACATAATCAAGCATTGTCTCAATAAAATACTGAACTCTTCTTCTCGGTTTGTATTCCCTTTTCTCGTTGTTATAGTGTCTTTTCTGAAAAAAATTACTCGCAAAATAGTTAATGGCCGCAACCGGAATTACTACTAACAAAATCAAAGGATGAAACATTGTCAGGATTGCTGCACTGCCTGTCATCTTCAGTATGTCTGCTCCAACCTCTGTTATAAGCTCTGCAATTCTCGGCACAGCGGAACACCCTTTTGCTGCTCTCATTCTTAATTCTGCAATCCGCGGGTTTTCCGCATTTTCATATTTCATGTCCAATGTTTTCTTTGCCACTATTATATCAAACATATGTCCCATACTGATATAATGATTGCTGCGATACCACATGACATACACATTTGCGCACTGGCATACCGTAAGAATTCCAAGTAATACACAGGTAACCGTAATACTGCTGCCCACGGCTGCGCCATTAACAGTGAGATTAATCGCACTGCTTACAAGATTGGCGTTAATGATGGGAACGATACCCCCTATCAGCAACGAAGTTATCATAAGCAGAGAGTATCTCTTATCCATACAAAACATTGTTCTGACACAATATCCCATAGTGGAAAAAATGCTTTTATATTTCTCACTCATTCCTGCAATCCTCCGTTGAATTTCTCTGCCTGCGCACTCCACATACTGCAATAAATACCTTTTCTCTGAAGCAGTTCCCCGTGCGTCCCACTCTCTGCGATCTGTCCATTTTTAAAGACCAGAATCCGGTCACATATACGGCTGCTGGCAAGTCTGTGGGAAATAAACAACAGCTGTTGGCGGGAATTGTCGGCTACGCTTCCGTACATCTCGTCTTCTGCCGCAACATCAAGCGCCGAAGTCGGCTCATCAAGAACTATCATGTTTGTATTCCGATAGAAACTGCGTGACATTGCAATTTTCTGCGATTCTCCTCCGGATAACATAAAGTCACCCTCCTCAAAGAATCCGCCTATTACCGCCTCTTCCTTCTGTTGCAGCCGGCCTATTCTTTTTGCAATTCCTGCTCTCTCTATGCTTTTTTCAAAAAGCTTCCAATCCACGCCG
>OFGO01000818.1_pt1 | contig 26716 bp, 15 predicted proteins | sample 1521761 | NCBI WGS metagenome assembly OFGO01 (sample SAMEA3504128, study PRJEB24116) | mouse gut metagenome | biome: mouse gut; feature: mouse-associated habitat; material: faeces | place: Denmark | collected 2011
GAAAATGAATGAATTTATGAAAATATTATTGTCGCTGTCTGTTTCCGGCACACTGCTATTACTTCTCATTTTGGGATTGAAACAGATATATAAAAACACATTTAGCAGACGCTGGCAGTATTATATTTGGGTAATTGTTGTATTGCGCTTCGTGATTCCTTTTACTCCTGATACTATGAATGTTAGAAACCTGTTTGAAATGCTTAACACAACGGTTATAACAAATGATAGTCCTGTTCGCCCGAATATATCTGCGGCAGTAGATACAAATGACGATGTAGCGGAGCAGTTGCAGATACCATCAAGTGAAAACGTAGTTGTGAACGACACTACTACACAGAAGTCGCCTAATGTATATTTTTATATATTTTTTGTATGGTTCGCATTGGCACTGGTTCTTTTTGTGCGTAAGGTAACGATTTATCAAGGATTTATCCAATACATCAAGGCTGGTAATACAGAAGTGTCGGATATTAAGACCTTAAATTTGCTATCTGATTGTGAGGAAAAACTGAATATCAAAACGAGAGTAGAATTACATAATAATGCAATGATTACATCACCTATTATGATTGGTTTCTTCCGTCCAAGTATTGTTTTGCCTGTTGGAGAATTGGAAGATAAAGAATTGTTTTACATTTTTATGCACGAATTACGACATTATAAACAACGGGATATGTTTTATAAATGGCTGGTACAGATTGTGGTTTGTATCCATTGGTTCAATCCTTTTGTTTATTTACTTGAAAAAGAGGTAAATAAAACGTGTGAATTGTCATGTGATGAAGCGGTTATATCCATACTTGACGATAAGGCAAGGCGTGAATATGGAGATACATTGATTTGCTTTTTGAAGTCGAATAATCTTTATAAAAATCCTTTAGCTTCCGTTACTTTGACCGAGAACGCAAAAGAATTAAAAGAAAGGTTGGGTGTTATTATGAATTTTAAAGAAAAAAGCAAGATAATTCATTTCTTAATGGGTATATTGACATTGTGCATTATCTTTGGAGCAGCTTTTGTTGGTGTTTATCCTGTTGCCGCAGCAAACCATTCAGACCCGGTTGAAGCAGACAAACCGACCATATCGGAGAAGAATAGCCGTAAAACGGACACATATATTTATGACGAAAATTTAGATTCCGGCTGGTATTTGGATGATGAAGATTGGGATGATAAGGATTGGGATTTTGACTGGGATGATGAAGATTGGGATTGGGATGATAAAGCACTTATTGAATCGTATGCAGCCTTTGGCATTGAAAAAAGTGGGAAATCTTATTACTACCAAAATGAATTAGTAAATATTATTAAGGATCAGCGCCCCGATAGTTCGTTTTATATGCTTGACATAAATTCAAAAGGAACGGTGAGCATCAAAGTTATCCGGAATACAGAGGGAGAAATTACTGGTGTTTCTTATATGACCGAAGAAGAAATAGCGGAAATATTAGAACGGTCTACCGGGGATATGGAGGAAATACCTGTAATCAATACAAAGGAATGGGATAGCTCGTCAATTTTAGCGGTTGAAATATATTATGAAACAGATAATATTTATATCTTGCCGAGTACAACAAACAAAATTATTTTAAAAGAATATTTGACAGAAGATAAATCCAACTATTACGCCAGTACAGAGATTAAAAATGATGAACTTACTATTTACGCTGGTGATAGACCCACGAGTAATTACAAGTCATATATTGAAATTTACATTCCGAATGATGTTCTTGATAATGTCAAAGTCGAAACGGTTAGTGGTGCAATTACAGTAGATGATTGCGCAGGTGTGATTACACTGTCTACAACAAGCGGCGGGATAAATATTTTTGATTCAAATATAGCGGGAAATGTTAATACAGTTTCGGGTACTATTGGGCTATATCCTTCTGATATGTTGGGAAATTTGAATGTTAATTCACACAGCGGAAAAATATCAGCTATTTTGCCAACTTCTATCAGTTATAACATAAAGGCAGAAACAGCCACGGGAAAAATTAAAGGCAGTTATTTTGATACACAATCCGGGAATGAAAAAGAATTTTCGGGAATTGTTGGGGAGAATCCCAAGTGTACAATCACGCTGAAAACATTTTCTGCAAACATAGAGATGAATTAAGACAATCCAAAAGACGACAGCCTAAAGTGCAATCGTTCTCTGAATCATAATCATGCAACCGTAAACCATACACCGCCCTATGTGGGAGAAAGGGGGAAGCATCTATGCCTTGCACAGAAGCATATAAGGAACACATCATGTATACGTTCAATGGCTATTGCAAGACCGTCATACGCTTTGCCGCTATCAACGCATGGCGTGACAGAAGCAGACGGCGGCAAAAAGAAATATCCCTTGAATACCTCACAGAAGAAAAGTTTTACCCTTTAGGCACAACAGATGAATATTTGTTTTACCACAGTATCAATACAAGCAGGTAAAACTTAATACCTGCTTGTACTGTCCATATTGGCAATAAAATAGTAATGCCCACCACGATATATTTTGATAAACGCTGATAGCTATATAAGAATGCTGTGAATCATAGATAATTTATCCGACAATCTTTTTTAAACTGATATACAGACCATTCCAAAAGGTATTTATGGATCTGGAACCTATTTTATAAGTCAAAACCCTTGTACCACTGTATACCCCGATTCCCCGAATCGTCACACACGCCTTTCCTCTACGAATATTATTGCTGTACCCTATGATCTCAAAACCACCATCCGTCTTTTCTCCGGATGCCGTCATATAGGTACCGTCTCCATTATCCGAAACAACTAACGGAACCGTTACCCTATTATCCCTGCTTCCGTAAGACGCATTCACAAAATCATTCTCTGTAAGGTTAACTGCTGCCCCGGTATATTCTTTGTTTCTAATCTTAAAAGAAGCTTTAGCAATATCCTTTACTTCGCCTTTCAGCATAAAAGTTGCCCTGCACGTTCCTGAATACCACATGCTATTTTTGTTTGCAGTCACTTCAACCGTTATCACTGAATTAATCGGCATGACCGTATCGCGCATAATTTCCTGTCCATGTTCATCTAAATATCGAAGCGTATAATCTTTTTTAGGGATAAGTTTCTTCCCATCTGCATCCAATACTTTAACAGTCTGCATAAAGTTATTCTTCTTATACTTATATTTCATGTCAGCGGCTGCGATGGAAATTCCATCTCTCGTCTTTCCAGACAAGTCTTGTTTAGCAATACAAAATGGTATTCTTAATGTACCGGTAAAATTACCTATTCCAGTAATCACTATGGTCGGTGCTTTTTGGGCATCATACTGCTCGTCATCCGCTTTTCGCTCATAAACATTTTTGTTATTTTTATAAGATAATCTAAAATCAACACCTTCTCTCAATAGCCTTGAAGCTCCATTTCCGTCCCGATAATAAACAGCAGGAATCGGTTTTGCCCCATTTTTCTTATATTCTGCCGCTATCACGGACATACCTGTTCTGGCATTATAACCTTCAACAGATATAGAATTGAAATTATTGGTCAGAGCTTCTTCCAAATGAAGCGGGACAATTTTAAAAGTTTTCTTTAGCTTTCCGCTTAACTCATTAATTCCGGTAAAGGATATCGTTGCTGTACCCGCATTAACATTGTTCGTATAAGATACCGTGTAATCCTTCCCTTCTAACAAAGAACCTTCTTTGTCTCCTTGCGCCTCTAATATATAGTTACTTTGCTTCTGAGCACAGCCATTATAAACAATAGTATCTAATTTCGAGACCTTATATTTAGCTATCGAAACACCTGCAATAGAAAATCCGATCGTCTTAACTCCCGTATATTTTCCCATTCCTGTTATCGATAAGTATCCTGTACCTACTTCTGTATTACTGAAAAAGCTAACCTTATAATCTTTATTGACTTCCAGAACATTTTTCCCGTTTTTAACAGTAATTACAGGAATCACCGGATTTCCTCCTCTATATACCGATGTCTTCTTATCTACAGAAATAGATAGTTTACTTACAGGCACTTCTCCATTCAACGTATCCGCAACAACAAAAGAAAGTCTCTTCTCAGTGTCACTGCCAAAATTTCCTTTACCGCGAATTATAATAGAATATGTTCCCGGTTCCGTACACTTGCTGACTATATTGCCTTTCATATTCCTGTATTCAACCGTAAAATCCTTCTTATTTCTTAATTTGATCTTATTCCAGCTTACGGTCGGTATTGGTTTCTGTCCCTTCTTATCATATGCAGCTGAAAAATCTGGCACATATGCTGTACTGATATCGGCAGGGACAATGTCAAAATATAAAACTTTTCTTCCCGTATAAATGCCCTTCATTGTTATCACAATTCTTGGAGCTTTATTAGTATCATTTTTGGATAAGTTATCTTTATTCTGAATCATGTATGCTGTTTTATTATTCTTATATGCGACAGAATAGTCTTTTCCTTCCTGCAAAAGGATTTCCCTATCATATACTCTGAATGATTGTTTTATTGGACTGCCAACATAAGTTTTATCCCCTACGCCTGCAACCCATATCCCATCCGGAATTATACCGTTATCTGGCATGTCCTCTGGTAATACTTCTGATTGTACACTGCTTTGAGTAACTGTTACCGTACAATATTTAATCTTCTCATTATAGTGCACGGATAATATTGCAGTTCCCGGTTCATGCCCGGTTATAACATACCGATCGGAATTGACCGAAACAATCTCTTCATCACTGCTGATAATCAATATATCAACCACCGCATCTTCAGGTATAATAGATACCGGTATCTCAATACTTTCATCTACCCTGATCGTAAGCTTTTCAGGAACACTGATCCTAGGTTCTGCTTCTTTTTTCTTAATCTCAAAATCAATACATACTTCCCCTGCATATCTGCCTGTCCCATTTAAAATAGCAGTGCCTGTTCCAACAGAAATATTATTTAAATATGAGGATGTGAAGTCCTTTCCTTCAACCAGATCAACACCATCATCTGTCACGACAAGTTCAGGAAATACCTCTCTTCCCGTATAGAAATAAGAAGGTGACTTCAACTTAACGCTTACATCACTAATATCTGCACCGATTATCGTAAACTCAAACTGGTTGTTAAAATTATATTTTCCTTTTCCTTTCACAAAAATATATGCGGTTCCGGCGTTTACATTATTTTTATACTCTAATGAATAATCCGTCCCTCTGGTCAGCCTGGTCTTACCATCATATACTCTTATATCTGGCATCACTGCTTCTCCTGTATATAAAACTGACCGCTCGTATGCCGCCCATATACCATTTGGTATACCCGAATCAGGTATATCATCTTCAAATACTTCACCAACGTCAGCAGTTACAGTAACTACACAATGACTTTGCACTGCTCCTTCGTCTACAGAAGCTGTTATCACTGCGGTTCCTCTTTTTATCGCTGCTATATTCCCACTATCATCTACTGCTGCAATTTGCGTATCAGAACTTGTAAATTTTATTTTCTTTGAATCATCCTCAGGATCGATCCGCGCAATTAACTGTTGTGTCTCTCCTTCCATCATCATTAAGTGATTTTCGCTTAACCAGATGCCATCTGTTGCTCTTGAAACGTAGACAGGGATTTCTTCAGACATGATCTGACCATCTTCTGATATGGCTCTGATCCATGCCGTACCTTCCTTCATTCCATAAACTGTTCCGCCAATTACAGATACAACATCCGAATCACCACTACTCCACACAATATTTTTATTTGTGGCATCCGTAGGATAAACCGTAGCACTGACTGTTTTAGATTGGCCCACCGCCAAATATACATTCGATACATTCAATCTGATTGTCTGCACAGGTATTTCTTTAGAAACCACCTGCACTTGAATATCTTTACTATATATACTTTTTCCGGCCCACTCATATGAAATCCTGACTTTGGTATAACCTTCACTATTACCTGTTACATCCAAATAACAGATCGATCCACCAACCCCTTGCATATGTCCTACTCTCGCAGACGCAATGACTTCATCTTCTACAGTAACATCTTCCCAATCAAAATCCGCTCTGTACTCTTGATATGGAAGTTCTATCCGATTCTTTTCACCCGCTTCAACAATAACGATATCCGGCACAGATGACATCATCGTATCTAATTTGAGATCATCTACAACAACAACATCAATAGTATCTGTATAATTTCCATCTTTTGTCTTTACGCGTACCTTGGCTACATCCATTCTATTGCCTGTAACCACTCCGTCCACACATACTATACTGTCTTCAAATGTTTCCCAGCTCACATCCTGTACTGTTGCATCCGCTGGTACAATGTTTACCTTGAGCTGTTCCGATTCTCCGACTTTGATAATCGTATAACTTTTATCAAACGATATTCCTGTAACTTTCCGTATAACAGTGACTGGTATTGACTTATTCCCCAATATTTTTCCATTATCGTCATAAACCGTCACTGTCATTGTCGTTTTACCCGCCTTGATTCCTTTTACAAAGAAATTTAAATAGGTATACTCCTCTGAACCGGTCCCATAGGATAAATCCCCATCGAGTCTATATTCAGCTATACTGTTGTCTCCAAATGTTATTGTAATATCAGCCGCTCTTCCTCCATAAATAACCTGGTTACGTGTACTTTCTTTTCTCTCTGCTACAACTATTTCATTTGAATTTATATTGACCGAACCATCCCAAGAACCATTTTTAACAGTTACCAGACAGGAAGCCTTTTTTCCAGAACCATCAACAGCAGTCGCTGTTATCGTCGCCGTGCCACTGCTAACTGCTGTGACCATGCCCTTATTACTGACTGATGCAACCTTTGTATTACTACTCGACCATACAATTTCTTTATTTGTAGCATTAGATGGAGTTATATATGCTGATAGTTCCCTACTCTTGTCTATGCTTGAATCAAGATAAAGTTGAATATTTGTATTGTTCAAAGAAATATTGCTAACTTTTATAACTGCAGGTACTACCGTCAAACTATATGTAACTTTCTTATTTTGCACAGTTGCTGTGATTGTCGCTGTACCTTCATTTTTGGCTGTGATCTTCCCGCCACTGACTGTTGCAACATTCGTATTGCTGCTTGTCCAGGTAACGGTTTTAGAAACTGTCGTATCTGACGGATAATAACTGACTGTTAATGAATCAGTTTCTCCTACTTTTAATCTTCCTGATGTTTTATTCAGCGTAATATTTTGTAAGGGAACGTTTATACTTATATTAATATTTTTACTATACAAAGATTTTCCGGCAGAATCCTTTAGATGAATCGTCAATAATGCTCTACCTGCCTTAAGTCCTTTTAAAACGATACTTGTTGTGCCTTTTGTATAGTCAACTGTTCCCCATGTTGCACTTGCAACAGTGGAATCATCAAATGCATATCCAAGTGTGTAGATACCATCACCTTTGAATGTAATATTAAGTGTATTTGTATTTCCTTTATTCAGATTCACACCAGTTTGATCAAACGTGATGGAAAAAGGAGTAGATGCCTTTTTTACAGTGACTGAACATGTTGCTTTCTTGCCAGAACCATCTGCTGCGGTGGCAGTGATCGTTGCTGTGCCTGCCGATCTTGCAGTAATTACTCCATTGCTTACCGTTGCAATATTTGTATTACTACTACTCCACGTAATATTTTTGTTGGATGCATTTGAGGGCGCAACAGAAGCGGTAAGTCTTTCAGTTTTTCCTACTTCTAGGCTTGTCGACGACTTGTTCAACGAAACACTGGTGACTGGTTGCTTAACCGTAACAGAAAGAGATTTACTATATAATTCCTTATTGTTACTATCCATTAAGAAAATAGTCAGAGTCGTTGACCCAACTTTCAAACCTTTTACACGTATATCACACGTCCCATTTGTCCAATTTAGATTCAACATCCCCACCATATTTGCCACAGATAAATCAGAAAGTGTATAACCTAATGTATATATTCCATCCCCTGTAAATTTACAGGAAAAATCTTTTGATTCATTTAATTTTATGTTTATGGGGTTTTGTCCAAATTGCATCGAAAACGGTACATTTTTAATCGTTACAGTCTTTACACCCAACAGTGTATTTTTCCACGGTTCCTGTGCATCGATTGCATAAGCATATACTTGCTGACTTCCTCTTTCATTTACTTTAATCGAACCATTAAACCCACAATTTACTTGTGCAGATGGATATGCATTAGCAACATCAGGCCTGCTTTGATTCGCGAGCATTTGATAAAATGCTCCACTTCCTGCAGGACCTCCCACATACAGGTGAATCATCAATTGCTTCGAGTAATCATCCCGATCAAAAGCCCATCCGTTTACTTCTATGGTTCCTTCTCCGCCACCTGCTGAATCAAACATTCCCTGCGGTAAAGTATTTGTCACACCTTGACTCGGCCCGTTATTTCCATTGAAATGATATACATGTAACGTTGAGATCTGTCTACCACAATCATAACACTTTGCTGCACCGTTTTTGGTAGAATACTTATATGCACTTGCACCATTAGAAGGACCATTGTGTGAATATGCCTTCATTCGTCCACTTCCATCAAAACCATTAAATAATACTACATGTATACTATAAGGTTTACCATCGTCACAACTTGCACAATGATAAAAAACAACATCTCCAGGTGCAATTACAGATGGCGCATTTGACTTATAAAAATACCCATCACTGCTGAACTGACAGGAATATTCTGTTCCTAAGCCACTCGATTTCAAAAGATTTCTCAATACCGTTGCTCTTTTACTCCAGATATTTGATGGAACACCTCCAGCCTTTATACAATTGGACACAAATTCAGAACACAGTACGGAATAAGCATTTACGTTCCAGTTTTTTTCTGCATAGGTTAACGCAGAAGATGCATTATAAGAAGTACTGTATGTTGATAAAATTCTCGCATTTGTATGTTGAGATATGACATTTATCTTACATGAAGCTTCCATTTCATTCTTCATATCTCTTACAGTAATGACAGCTGTTCCGATGGAAAGAGCTGCGATCTCACCGTCTTCCACATAGACAATTTCTTCATTACTGCTTTCCCAAAAAAAATCTTTTTCATCTATACAAGCTATTTCGGAATCAATTGTTAGATAATTTGTACTACATACTGGCATTGTTAATTCAGTATGATTTAATTTAAATTCTACGGCTTTTTGCTCTTTACTTATTTCATCCCCGATAGAATTATTTTTAATATTTTGTATTTCTTCTGTTATCTCCTCTTCTTTGTCTTCATTACTTTCATTCTTATTAGCATTATCTCCGCAAGAACCCTCGCTTTCTTCATCACAGCCTATTTCATCTTTCTGTAAATCTCCTTCAGATTCATCTGTTTCCGTATCTTCCTTTGGTGTTTCCTCTTCTACTTGTCCGTTTGTTGTCTCGTTCGTCTCACCGTCAGTCTCTGATTCTTCCGAAAGTGCTTCATCATCTTCGCCTTCCGATAGTTCTATCTCCTCTTCATCAATATTCTTTTCATCATCGTTGTCTTCTAATTCCTGCTGTTCCAGTTCGTTTGCTAATACCTGAACCGTCATTTGTTCAAAACATGTAAGAAATAATGTCAAACTGAGTAATCCTGCCAATATCCTTCTTCTGTTTCTTCTCATCTAATCTTCGCTCCTTCTCATCCCATTTATAGTTTCCAAAACGCTTTACCGCAAAGTAGTCTTCCAACTCTCAAACAAATAAATATAATGAGGATAGTTATCTTTAATACGCAAAAGTTCTTCTTGATCTGCTGGTACACTGCTATATATCCAAATTATGAACCAAATAAGCACAATTTTAATCGCACATATGAATATGGTAAACAACACTCGTGCAATAACATTATCTAATATTGCACCTACAAAACTACTAACAAGAAAAAGAAGAAAAATGATAAATGTCGGAATTAATGAAAACAGTGACACAACAATAAATCCCAATATAAATTCAAGCTGCTCCCACAAAGATTCATATGAGGATACATCAGATAACTCAAATATAATCTGATAGAAATACGAAAATAAAATTCCAGCATCAAATATTGCATGGACTATAGCAAGCATAACTTCAAATTTGAAATTTCGTTCTTTTTCTTGCGCAATGAAACTACCAATTTCAACTACAAGAAAAAAAACAAGAAAAAGAAGAAAAACAATTAATAATACTATTGTAATATTTTCTTGTAGTGCTATAGTCATTGCTACAAAACCATCTAAAAAAATGGCACAAATAAAAATAATCAAACTTATAATCGTTAAAATGACTGGCATAGCATCAAAAACGATAAAATATGTCATAAATCCCTCCTTGTGTTCTATTTTATTCCTATACTATTTTTATTTGTTCGTTTGTATACGTTATTGCTGCCTTAATATCCAAAAAGAATATTAGAAACTTTATTAAAAGTCCCCTTCCAGAAATCTGAATTGTAGCCTTACTGATGTCATACCCTTTTTGCAGAATACGGTAAGTTCCTGTCACACATCCTCCTGCATAATTTCCTTTTCCCTGTACTGTAACTTTGATTGTTGAACCCGCAGAAATAATAGAATTTTTATCAAGCAACTCATTCCTTTCTCTGATTGTTCCGTCCGAATCTACTGTTTGTACCAAAGTATAGGTTATCATCTTTTTTTCATAATCATCTTCCCCTAATGTTTTTCCATCCGCATCATAGAGCTTGACATTTTGGCGATAACCATTTCTTTTTGTACTTTCCACTTTATCTGCGACAACTATCCTGATACCATTATCATTAGACAAAGCTTTCGGACTTATCGTAAATTTCACCTGTCTTATACCAGTGTAATTTCCCTTTCCCTTTATCGTAACCGTTGGTGCCTTAACATCTGTAGATAATGCCACTTTCTTATTATTTGCGTAACTGACGGTATAATCTTTGCCGATTTCTAACGTTCTGTCACCGTTTGTTACAATCACTTCCGGTTTTACACCACCTTTCATATAAGATGCAGTATATATTCCGTCCCGTACATTAGTATTTTCCTTAAAGACCACGTTGACTGGACTGATTATGACATTCTCTTCTTGTTTATCTCCAATTTCACTGGATGTGATCCTAAAAGTCCGCTTCTTTGTTCCTGTATATCCTCCATCTGCAAGACCTGTGAAAATAATCGTTGCGGTTCCTTTATCTGTATTTTTCTGATAATCAACTGTATAATGGATTCCTTCAGCCAATGTGACCGGATTAGCATTTTTATCTGCTTTATAGGTTAAAATCGCCTTTGGTCTGACTTCCTCTCCAGTATAAGTATAATTCTTCGCTACCCCATCGACTGATACTTTATTCATGTTGGTTCCAGTGATTTTAAAAGATATCGTCTTCATTCCAATATAACTGTATCCGTCGCCGTCACCATCTGTTCCAGTTCCAATCAGAGTAACCGTTCCTGTACCCACTGCCGTATTTTCCCCAAATCTCACCGTATAATCTCCATTCCCCTCTGAAAGCACATCCTTCTTATAACCCACTGTGAATCCGGAAGGTATGACCTGTGTTCCTGTCCATGGCTGACTCTTGATACCCTTTATAGAAACTTTGTTCATTGCAATCTGCTTATTGTTCTCACTTATAGTAAGCGTTATAGGAATCTCTCCTGTAAAATTCTTTTTACCTTCGATAGTAAGATCATAAGTACCTGGTTGCGTAAATGCAGTTTTATCTTTTTTCTCAGAATCATACTCCGAAATATAGAAATTTTCATCTTCAATAAGTTTTTCACTTGTTTCGCCTACCAAGTCGCTATCTACATTTATATCAATATTGTCTTCTACCATCTCCTTTTTTTGATCTGATTCCTGCGCCGATACATGTAGATTTAATCCCAATGATCCAACATCCATCAATGCTAATATCAAACAAAACATTCCTGCCACTAATCTCATTCTTGTCTTTTTCACTCTCTTTCCCCTCATTTTGTTTATTCTCAACATATATATTGCTATATGCAAAATCAATAAAAATACAGTTTATTTCATGTAGTTTTATTAAGACATCACATAATGACACAAAAAATATAATCAAACATCAATTGCAACATCTTCTTCAAACACTTGAAAATAGGAATTAACTTATTTTTATATGTCTTCTCCTTCTGTTTCACAAAGTAGACTTTCTGAAACACTTTTTATATAATAAAAAAAGGCATACTTCACCTGCATTTTCATAATCAAAAAGCCATTGTAAATCTGTTTCATGTTGTCTACAATTTGCAACAATTTTCTTCACTTTTTCCTCTACACTCCATACATCTGCGATAAAATGTCGAATAACTCATTTGCAAAGCCTCGGCTGCTTTTCTCAAAGAAATTTCTCCATCATCCCACATTTTGTAGTATTTTTTAAACTCCTTTGGTACATCTTTCTTCCGGCATCCAAACTTTACACCTTTTAATTTCGCTGCAGCAATTCCTTCCGCCTGACGCTGTTTGATAAAAATTCTCTCGGTTTCTGCCACATATGCTAGAATCTGCAGTACCAGATCGGCAATAAGCGTACCGGTCAAATCTTCACTTCCGCAGGTCGTATTCAGAAGCGGCATATCAATCACTTGAATATCTGCACCGATATTTTTAGTGATAATACGCCACTGTTCCAGAATTTCTCCATAGTCTCTTCCGAGTCGGTCGATACTCTTGACAACAAACACATCGCCCTTTTTCAACTTCTTCAATAATTTCAAGTATTGTGGTCTGGAAAAATCCTGCCCGGACATCTTATCCATATAGATGTTGCCTTTTTCGATCTGCTGCCCTTGCATCGCCAGGAATTGTCTCTCCGGGTTCTGATCTTTCGCAGATACCCTCACATAGCCATATCTCTTCATATCCGTCTGCCTCCTTTATGATCATAAAAATATTTTTTAAACTAAATATCATGAATTGCAAATACGGCAGTCAAGTTGTATGCTCTTTAGAGTGTCCAATCACACAATTGGAAAAAATTTGCAAAGTTTCAGAAAATAACATTAAAAAAGGAGACGCACTCTCGACGTCTCCTCATACGACACGATTCACACACTCAATTCGGTCTTCAAAAATACTGATGCCAGCGGTACATCTTATTCGTCGATCAGAAGGATCCTTTTCTTGTCGCAAACGACTTACCGCATAGTTTTATCCCTCAACTGCTCCCCCGATCATACGCAGAACCTTCATCACCCCGTTTTCATCATTGGACGGCGCGATATACCTGGCTTTTTCTTTCAAAAGCGGATGCCCGTTATTCATGACATAGCTCTCTTTGCACTGCAAGAGCAGGCTCTCGTCATTTAGATAATCCCCAAATGCCATGCTCTCGTCTGCGCTTATGGCGTATCTTTCCTGCAGAAATTGAAGCGCCGCGCCTTTGCACACTTCTTTGTTGGCAATGTCGATCCAACAGTCTCCCGATAACACCACATTCAGTCTGTCGTGCACTTTTCTCATGCCCCTGTAATATGTATCCGCATCATAATCCCGGAAGAAAACTGCAATCTTGATCATATGATCCTCATGGACACAGGCCCGTAGGTCTTCCACGAATTTCAATTTTTCATAATACATATGTGCATTCCGCTCCGCATCCTCAGTTGCATGGCACATATACGCCGATCTTTCCCCACAGAGAATGACCACATGACCTTCCTCTTCCTGAAAACGCTCAATGCAGTCGATCACATCCTCTTCTCTTATCGTATTGGCGTAGATGACTTCTTCGTTCTCCACCACCATTCCGCCGTTTTCCGCCAGGTAGATCATCCTGTCCCCTGTTTTTGGAAAAAGCTTCTTTATATTATAATATTGTCGACCACTGGCAATCACCATCCTGATCTCCGGGTGCGCACATACCCATTCCTCGAACCCTGCAGGAACTTCCTTGTCGGAATGAAGCAATGTTCCGTCTAAATCTGTAGCGATCAATCTGATACCTTTATCCTCTGTATTCAATTTAATGATCACGCTCCTCTCTTCTCATATGGATCGATTCTTACGAACCTTTATTTCCCTTATCATTTACTGCCAAAGATTTCTATCTTCCACTGCAGCAGTCTATCACTGCTACTATTCTACACAACCCTTTTTCCCATGTCATTACTAAATTTCATATTCTCAATCGAGTATCCCATCAATACGAACGATCCGGCTACTATCACGCACAGTCCGTCATACCCTCGAGTCTCCCGGGTAGCACACCGGATACCTTAGTCCCGCAGCTGCTCCAATATATCTTGCTCCAACACATACAACGCCCGTTCATTCTCTTCCTGGCAGAAGGCAATGATCTTATCTTCACCCTGCTCGGCGACGGCAGTCGTATCGGCCCCCAGCAGTACAAAGCAGACGTAATTATCTATTGTTTCCATGCGGGAAGCCTTAGCCTTGGCCAGATTCTGGGGATGATTGCTGTTTTCCTCTATGATGGCCGTACGGTAATCTTCCAGCGCCTGCTCCACCGCCCCCACATAGGCTTCTTTCGCCTGCACAATGATCATCGTATCAATATGCGCATCCAACACCTGCCTTTCTGCCAGGAAATCCACATACATTTCTTCCTTGATACCGATCCGCTGGGCAAGTTCCTCCTTCGTCAGATCCACTTCCGGCCAATAATTATCTCCGAGCAGTTCTTTCACGTTCTCCTTCAGTTCCGTAAGCGGTATAAATCTTTCTTTATTTAACATTGGAAAATTGCCGGCCTGGACATCATCCTCCGCCTGCTTCATCTCAAAAGCCTGACCGTTGTTGACCAGATCATCCTTCGGCAGCTGATCTTCACATCCGCTCAACAGACAAATTCCTCCGATTACTATAGCTGTCACGATCTTTTTCATAACGTCTTTTTCGCTCCTTCATTTTCTTAATTGTTTCTTTATTGTCTCTATGCGGTCTATTTGATATACTATACCCGGTACTAGTTTTTACCTTATTATGAAAAATATGTATATTGACACCGTAATTTCCCAAGACTCCTATTAAAATTTCGCAACCTCACATGTGGAAATTATGCTACTCCTTCAATCTCATTAAACATCCTGAAAGGAATTCAGATTCTATATGCTATTTAACTCTTATATTTTTATCTTCCTGTTTCTGCCGACCGTGTTGATCGGCTGGTATGGACTGAATCGTCTTAAGCAATACAAACTGGCCAATCTTTTCCTGGCCGGTATGTCTTTGTGGTTTTATGGATACTTTAATGTATACTATCTGGCTATTATCTTATCCAGTATCGGCTTAAACTACACGTTAAGCTTCCTGTTAACCTTTGTCCGTGAGGATTCGGCACATAGGAGACTTTGGAACCGGATAGGACTCTGCTCCGGTATCTTCCTGAACCTCGGCATCTTGTTTTATTTTAAATACTATGATTTTTTCATAGAAAATATCAACTATGTCTTCCACACAGACTATACGCTGAAACATATACTGCTGCCCCTTGGCATCAGCTTCTTTACATTCCAGCAGTTATCCTTTGTCATTGACAGGTGTCTTGGCAGATCGGAACACTATTCTCTGCTGAATTACCTTACCTTTGTAACCTTTTTTCCGCAGCTGATCGCCGGACCGATTGTGTTATATAAGGAAATGATTCCACAGTTCGAGGATCTCTCCCGCAGACGTTTCGACGCCTCGTCTTTCGCCCGCGGTATTTATCTGTTCATACTCGGCCTTTCCAAGAAGGTGCTGCTGGCGGATACTTTTGCCCTGGTGGCAAACTATGGATTTGCACAGACTTTTTCTCTCGACAGTATTTCCACCGTAGCGGTGATCCTGTCTTACACTTTTGAATTATACTTTGATTTCAGCGGGTATTCCGACATGGCCATAGGGCTTGGCAAAATGTTCAATATAGAACTTCCCGTCAACTTTGATGCGCCTTACAGATCCTGCAGTATCAAAGAGTTCTGGCAGAGATGGCACATTACCTTGTCACGTTTCTTTATCACCTACGTCTACATCCCGCTGGGCGGCAGCAGGAAAGGCCGGGTGCGTATGTTGCTCAATACCTTTATTGTGTTTCTTTTGAGCGGCCTGTGGCACGGATCGGCATGGACCTACGTTGCCTGGGGAGCCATGCAGGGATTACTGGTAGTATGGGACAGTCTGGGTATTATCGGCGTAAGAGGCCGGGAAGAGAAGAGACCAGCGCGCTTCCATATCCCGCCTTGGCTTGGATGGATCTTTACTTTTACGCTGTTTAATCTATCTCTCTTCTTCTTCAGAAGCCAGAGTATGTCCGGCGCCATACAACTGTTTCAGAATCTCTTTTCCGGACGTTACACGGGCAAGATCTATGAAATTGCCGCACAGCTGGATATCTCCGAGTTGTACGTGATAAGACAAGCCCTGGATATGACAGCGCCGCATTTGATAAACTATATGTACCTGTTCTTCCTGCTCCTTTTGTTCATGCTATCCTTTTTCCTGGTCTTTAGGCCTACCGCATACGAACGCACCATGCAGGGAGAAATGACTTCAAAGAAATGCTGGATCGCCTGCATTTTGCTCCTGTGGTGCATCATATCGTTATCACAGGTAAGCACATTTTTGTATTTTAATTTTTAATCGCTCCTGTTCTGCATTACGATACGGTCACAATATAGAAATCAGGATTTTTGAAAACATGTCACAAGCTCGTATAGCCTCTATGATCTCGTACATGGAGGCGGCACAGAAATGAGGTTGATCATGGAGACAGATAAGAAATTTCTCAAACTTTTTTTCATAAGGATCATTATCATGCTGGCGGCGGTCATAACCCTGGTGATCGTCTTCGACCCTTTTTATCAATATCATGAACCGCTTCCGGGTTTAAAAGCAGTGCTCACAGATAAAGAATACCAATGTATCGGAACACTGCGCACTTTTGATTATGACGCCCTTATCGTGGGATCATCGGTCTGTGAGAATTATAATGATCACTGGTTTGATGAGGGATTTGACTGTAAGACAATCAAAGCGATCCGCTCTTACGGCGCAACTGCCGATCTGTGCTATCTTCTGGATAACGCTTTTGAAAAACATGACTTGAACTACGTATTCTACAACATTGATCCGTCTTCCTTATCGGCAAGCACACAGCCCACTTACGAATCTACCGGCTGTCCCATGTACTTATACGATAAGAACCCGCTGAATGATTATCCTTATCTGTTGAATAAGGATGTTATAATGGAAAAGCTTCCTTACATGCTGGCTTATTCTTTCATCGGCGATTATGACGAAGGCAATTCCTATAACTGGGCACAGTGGAAATATTTCGGGCAGGATATGGCAATGGGTCTCTATACGAGACTTCCTTCTGTCAAGACTATGAAGCCTGAGACTGTCAACCAGGAAGAGTTAGAAGGCAATATCGCGCTGCTTACCGCACAATTGGAGGCACACCCGGAGACCACCTTTAAGTTCTTCTTCTCACCTTACTCCATGCTCTGGTGGGATAACGCATACAGGAGCGGTGAAAGAGATGCCGTTATCTATAATGAGAAGCAGGCCGTCAAAGCTCTTCTTGAATACGACAATGCGGAAGTTTATTTCTATCAGGATGATAAGGATGTCATCACGAATCTGGATAACTATATGGATATCGTTCATTTTTCGAAAGATATCAATTATTATATCTATGATAAGCTTGTAAGAGGGGAAGAAAGGCTGACTAAGGAGAATTATGAAGAGCGGCTTAATGGCATGTACGAACTATCGCAAGAGATCGTGGATGACATAATAACGGAATACTATCATTGACGTGAAATATTGCCAACTGTACGGTTGAATGCTCCAAAGAGCAGTCTTTACAAAAATACAACACAAAAGAAAGGAAACAGTATCATGAAATTCATATCCTGGAATGTGAACGGCCTGAGAGCCTGTGTGGGTAAAGGCTTCACGGAATTTCTCCTGTCTGAGGACGCAGATCTTTTCTGTGTACAGGAAACCAAACTGCAGGAAGGGCAGATCGCACTGGAACTCCCTGGTTATCATCAATACTGGAATTACGCAGAGAAGAAAGGATATTCCGGTACGGCGATCTTTACAAAGAAGGAGCCTCTTTGTGTATCCTACGGTATAGGAATCCCACAGCACGACCATGAGGGACGTGTGATCACACTGGAGTATCCCGAATATTACTTTATCACCGTCTATACGCCCAATTCGCAAAATGAACTGGCACGATTAGACTATCGTATGCAGTGGGAAGATGATTTTCTTTCTTATTTGCAGAAACTGGAAGAAAAGAAGCCTGTTATCTTCTGCGGTGACTTAAATGTCGCCCACCGGGAGATCGATCTGAAAAATCCGAAGACCAACCGCAGGAACGCCGGTTTTACAGACGAGGAACGGGCTAAATTTACAACGCTCACAGAGGCAGGATTTATCGATACTTTCCGGCATTTCTACCCAGATCTGGAAGGCGCCTACTCCTGGTGGTCCTACCGGTTCAACGCCAGAGCCAAGAATGCAGGCTGGCGTATCGACTACTTCCTCGTCTCACAATGCCTGAAAGAAAAGCTGCAGGATGCCGTGATCTACAAGGATATCATGGGTTCCGACCATTGTCCGATAGGACTTTCCATTGCTTTATAGTAAACGACATAACAAATTTCTGCTTCCGGTTCCTGCCAAAGCCATATACGGGAGCTTTTGCAGGACCGAAAACGAAATTTTTAATGTCGTTAACTATAGAAGATTAGGAACAGCGTAACGCACAGTCAGACCAAGAAGGAACAAAATGAAAATAAACAGAAAATACAGAGCCTGCCTCTACGTAAGCACACTTTTAGCTGCAGCGGTCTGTGTCGTCATTCTCTCCCATCTCCGGGAAGAGAGGCGCGAACCGGAACAGATTTCTCCTCTCCACTTCACAGTGGCCGGCCAGGAGATCTCTCTATGGCCAAAAAACGAACAATATTATGGTTTCCTGCCTTCAGCCTGCAAACAGACCGGGCTAGAACCGGAAATCTCCGGGGATATCGATCCAGACTCTATTGTATGGATGTATTCGGAACACATTCCGGCGGTTTTTATTGAGACAGAATCCGGAACGTCCGACCAGATCAACAATGACAAAAACGTGAAAGAGACTGGGACCATCACCGTACTGGAACCGGATGGCAGTATCAGTCTGGAACATTCTCTGGAATATATTAAGGGCCGGGGTAATACTTCCTATACTGAATTTGACAAGAAGCCTTATCAGATCAAGCTCACGGAGTCTGCACCTTTTCTCGATATGGAACCCGGTAAGAAATGGGTCTTTATCTCTAACTCCGCCGACTCTTCTCTGGTCCGGAACGCTCTGTCCAGAAGCTTAGGCAGTCACCTTGGCCTTGCGCAATCGGACAACGGCACCTTTGTCGATCTGTATCTGAACAAAGAATACATGGGAAATTACTATGTAGTGGAGAAGATTGAGATCAAAGACAACCGCCTGCAGATCTCAGATCTGGAGAAAGCCACTGAATACGAAAATGATACCGATGATCTTGGCATTTACGAGACAGCCTGGACTGACACCACCAAGGCTAAGCAGATTCCACATGACCCGGAGGATATCACAGGCGGTTACCTGATCGAACGGGATTTTGACAACAGATTCTTAAAAGAAGTGGAGACAAACGAAAGCTATTTTATCACGGATGCCAAGGAATGTTTTATCGTCCGCGAACCTGAGTACACTTCCGAAGCTCAGATCGCCTATATCAATGATTATGTTCAGAGTGTGGAGAATGCCGTTCTTTCCGCGGAGGGCATCGACGGCATCACCGGAAAGTCCTACCAGGAATTGATCGACGTAGAATCCTTTGTGCGCAAATATCTGCTGGAAGAAGTGACTGCCAACTATGACGGCGGCGTGGCGAGTTCTTACTTCTACAAAGATTCGGATACGATAGACGGCAGGCTTTACGCCGGACCAATCTGGGATTATGATGTTTCCTGGGGAAATTCTCCTGCTTACCTCGGACAGATCTCCACCTCACCCGAACGGCTTTCCAGACTGGCATCCCACAGCGATTCATCGATCCTATTCCAGAGCCTGTACAATAAACCGGAAGTCTATGAAAGAATCGTCGCCTGCTATACGGAAGAAGTCAGTCCCTATCTGACGCTCCTTGCCGACGAAATACTTCCGATGCTTCATGAGATCACTGCTGCCTCCGCGTCTATGGATCATATGCGGTGGGAAGAACAGTATAGAAAGAACGGATATGATAACGACCGGTCGGAGCAGATTGCCTTTATCGCAGACTATATCAAGGGCCGTAAAGATTTCCTTGACCGGGCATGGACAGATCAAGTTCCCGTTCACACAATCACACTGCTGGTCGAAGGAGTCGTCTATGATACCTTGTACGTTCTGGATAATGACACCCTGCCGGAATTTCCGCAGGTTCCTACCGAACATGTACAAGTGAATACATGGGTATCCGCTGACGATGGCGAGGTTCCCGACCCCAGTGCACCGGTAAAGAAAGATATGACATTTCAGGCAGTTTTGCAATAAGACGTATAAAAGAGCATTCTCTGTTTTTCATTTTCAGAGAGTGCTCTTTTTATATTGTTGATATTATTGACATTTAATAATTATTTATTGATATTCGATAAATTTTTATTGACATTCATTTCCAATGGTGTTACTGTATCATTACAAAAGATCATTAATGAAAAGAAAGGACTGCTTTTATGAAAGACAAACTAACACTCTTCACCAAGTATCTGCTTGACTTCATGTTCTATTCCGGCATGCTCGTCATCATAACGCTGCCCTTCAGTGTCAGATTTTATGGCAGATACAGCACTTATTTTGCAGAGAATTACTATTCTTTATGTGTCGTCCTGTTCCTGTCCGGTATCTTCGCCATTTTGATCGTCCAGCAACTGCGCAGGATGTTCCGAACTGTCATAGACGACGACTGCTTTATTCGTGAGAATGTCAAAAGCCTTGAGAAAATGAGCACCTACAGCTTTTTTATCGCAGTCATCACCGCATGCCGCCTTTTTATCTTTATTACGCCTTCCATCTTTATCATTATTCTTGTCTTTGTGATCGCAGGGTTATTCAGTAAAGTGTTGGCGGGCGTTTTTGACAAGGCAGTGACCTACAAACTGGAAAATGACCTCACGATCTGACAATACTATAATAAGGAGACTACCATGGCGATCATCATTAATCTGGATGTAATGATGGCGAAGCGCAAGAAAGGACTGACCGAACTGGCAGGCGAAATCGATCTTACCCTTGCGAATCTGTCCATCTTGAAAAATAACAAGGCAAAAGCAATCCGTCTCTCTACTCTGAATGAGATCTGCAAGGCATTAGACTGTCAGCCGGGCGATCTGTTACAGTATGTGGAGGACGAAGATTCCACGGAAGATACGAATGCCTCTGCCGATTCAAAGTAAACTTATAACGGGCTGCATGTCCATCCATCCTATGAAAATCCAAGAATTTCATAGCAAAGCATCTTATACAAGAAAGGAGTCCAATATGGAACAGATAAAACAACATGTAAATATCTCAGATCGGGAACAACCAGCCACAGCAAACGGAACACAATATAAGAACAACCCATATCCTGCTGCTCAAACACTGAACAGTCCGTATCCTGCTGCCAATGCACAGCCCAGGAACAACACCCCGTACACGGCGCCTCAGCCGGTCTACGTTTCAAAACCTGACACCGTCCACACGAAGGCTATGAAAGAACATTTCTCCTTCTATAGCATCGGGGGCTTTCTCTATGCGGTTTTCTATACTTTCTGTCTGTATAAGAACGCATCCGGTATCACCTACCCTTTTTTTCGTCGCAGGAACCCTCTTCTATTTCTACTTCTCTATGCAAAAGTTAGGGGTTCCTTACAAAAAAAGCAGTATCTTCTATCTCGTCAGCATTCAGCTTCTGGGGATCTCCAACTGCCTCACTGACTCCCCGCAACTGCTGTTCCTGAATAAATGCGGCATCTTTCTGCTCGCCTTTATCCTGATGCTGCACACGATGTACACCGACAAGGGCTGGGGATTTCCTAAATATTTTACAGCCTTCTTCCAGATGATCGGCACCACTATCAGCTGTCTGCTTTGTCCTTTCGGAGACATGGTATCTTATTTTGATGCACAAAAACAGCAAAAAAGTGGTAAAAAAAGCTGCTTTATCCCTATTTTTATCGGTATTGTCATTACCGTTCCGCTGCTTTTGATCGTCATTCTGCTCTTATCCAGCGCTGATGCGGTATTTGCCGGGATCTTTGACAGAATACTGGAATCCATCAACTTCAAGACAATATTCGGCATACTGCTCACAACAGTCTCTGTATTCTTCTGCTCTTATGCGGCTTTTGCAGCCCTTGCCATGAAAAACATCAAAGAATCACAGACGGATCACAGACACCAGGAACCGATTACTGCGATCATCATCACAGCGGCATTATGTTTTGTCTATCTGATCTTCAGCGTGATCCAGATTCTGTATCTTTTTATCGGAAATATGCAGCTTCCCGAAGGGTATACCTACTCCAGATACGCCAGAGAAGGATTCTTCCAACTACTGACCGTATGTATCCTGAACCTGATCATCGTGCTGATCTTCCTCTATCTCTTCCGGGAAAATATCGTGCTGAAGATACTGCTCACGGTTCTTTCCGGATGCACTTTTATCATGATCCTTTCCAGCGCCCTGAGGATGCTGATGTATATCAACCGCTATAATCTTACACTGCTGCGGATCTTTGTACTCTGGGCACTTGTAGTCATCTTCCTGCTAATGATAGGTGTTACCGTATTTATCTACCGGAACAGTTTTCCGCTCTTTCCTTATAGTATGGTGACAGTCACTGTGTTCTATATTGCGCTCTCCTTCGCACACCCTGATTACTGGATCGCCCGCTATAATCTTAACCAGGATCACCTGGTCTATCTGGATGACTATGATATCCATGATAACCAGAGATATCTTTCCACCCTGTCGACAGATGCGGCGCCAATCCTGCTCAACGACAAATATAACATCTATATCAGAGAAATAAATGACTATATCCAAGAGGAAGGATTTCCGGAAAGCTATGAGGAAATAAGGAATCGCCTAAACCCTGAGGACGGTACCGTAGAGCAATTAGACTGGATGCGCCGATATTATCTGAAAGTGGAAGAACAGTCAAAAAATATGCATATAAGAAACTTCAATTTCTCGATCCATGCAGCAGAGAAATATCTGTGGTAATTCTTGTTGCCATCCTGCAATCATGTTATGATAGAAACAACTGTCGATCAGAACAGCGCACCTGCTGCGCTGTTTGTGAACGCGCCATGCATTCGTATAGACCATCTGTATGAATGCATGTGTGCATATCATACATGCAGAATCGAGGTATTACTTTATGAGGGGTAGAAAATCACTACAGGATGTCGCTTATGCTCTGTTTCTCCTAACAGCGATCATTTTATTGTTTTTCTGGTATACGTCCGAGAACAGCAGACGGATGGAAGAACGGAACAAAAGCTATGCGGCTGACTCCGCCCGCTCTACGGCTGTCAAGATCGATGAAGAACTCAACAATGCTCTGGATCTGATCACCACCTATGTTTATTTCATAGAAGACGGATTGACTGAACCTACTATCACACTTTCCATGTTGGACAAACTTGTAGAACATTCTCTGTTTGACGTACTTCTTTTCACGGATTCCAATGGTATAGACCATATCAGTGACGGCAGGACTTCTGATGTATCTGACCGTACCTTTTATTTGGACGGCATGAACGGCGGCAAAGGTACGGATATCATATTTGACCCCCATTTTTTCAATGAGATAATGGCTTGTTTCTATGCACCGATCCACTATGACGGTGAAATCATAGGTGTGCTGCGAGGAGCCTATCTGGCTGAAGAGTATCTGCACGATATGCTGAATATCACTTACTTCGGCGAACAGGCCGGCCTGTTTCTATGCACGCCCGACGGCAGAGTGATCGCAGGATCCGATGACAATGAGAGAACTTATGAAGGCAATCTGATAGATATTCTGCTGCAGAACAATGTGATCGACGAACATACCGCCACCGGCGCCAAGGATATTTTCGCAAACGGCGGTGAAGGTGCTTTTCTCTGTGATTCCGGCAGTCTGACCGACAATCTATGCGTCACATGGCTGCCAAACCACGATTTTGTTCTTGTACAGACCTTTCCCAAAAATGTTACTCAGCTTATGATCCGGGATGAAAATCTTGTCGGCATCCGTTTGGAGATCGTTCTGTTACTTCTCTTTGCCATCTATGTAGTCCTGCTGCTTTTCCGCGCCAGACAAGAGAAAAAACTGCTGGAACAGGAAAATCACGATGTTAATTCACTTTTAAACCGTAAAGAAAGGCAGTATCGGATTGCCATAACATCCAATGCTTTCTGCACTTTTGAATTCAATCTCACCAAAGATATGATTGAAAACGACATTGTCCATACGGCAAACGGGAAGCAGATTTCCCTCCTCGAACCAGTCGGGTTGAAAGCACCCTGCCATGCCTCCGAATGTTTTGAAAAGTGGAAAGCTTTTGTGTTGGAAGAATCTATTGATGAATATAGCTCCATGGTCAATACAGCATATCTACAGGAACGTTTTGATCAGGGAGATACCCAGATAGATGTGGATTACTGGGGACAGGCTTCTGCAAAGCAGCAGATGTGCGTCCGCCAGTCTTTTATCATGACAAAGGACGATAAGACAGGTGATATCATGGTGATGGTAGTCTCCAAGGAGATTACGGAACAGGTACAGGAACAGAAAGCACAAAGACAGGCATTGCAAGATGCCCTGATGCAGGCACAGCACGCCAACAACGCCAAGACCACTTTTCTCTCAAATATGTCCCACGATATCCGCACGCCGATGAATGCTATCATTGGATTCACCACCATTGCCGTCAGTCATATTGACAATAAAGAACAGGTAAAGGATTGCCTGCAGAAAGTTCTCTCTTCCAGCAATCATCTGTTGAGCCTGATCAACGATATTCTTGATATGAGCCGTATTGAAAGCGGCAAAGTGCAGATCAAAGAACAGGAATGTAATATTTCCGAACTGATGCACAATCTGGTCAATATCATCCAGCCGCAGATAAAGGCAAAGCAGCTGAAACTGTTCATTGACACTTTTGAAGTAGTTAACGAAGATGTGATCGCGGATGCCCTGAAAATGAATCAGGTGTTTATCAATCTCTTAAGCAATGCGGTAAAATATACTCCGGCAGGCGGCACAATCACCTTCCGCATTATGCAGAACACTACCTTCCGCCATGGTTACGGAGACTATATCTTTATGATCAAGGATACCGGCATCGGCATGTCCGAGGAATTTGTGAAGCATATCTTTGAACCTTTTGAACGTGAGACAACCGTGACAAGATCCGGTATACAGGGAACAGGACTCGGCATGGCGATAACGAAGAATATCGTCGAAATGATGAACGGCAAAATCTCCGTAGAAAGTGAAGTTGGGAAGGGCAGTACTTTCACCGTGGAATTCTCCCTGAAACTGCAGGATGTAGATAAAAATGTGGAACAGCTCAAAGAATTGGAAGGGTTGCGTGCTTTGGTGGTAGACGATGACTTTAACATCTGTGAGAGCGTTAGCATGATGTTGCAACAGTTGGGTATACACGCTGAATGGACCACTTCCGGCAAAGAAGCCGCTTATCGCGCCAAGACTGCCCATGGTAGTGTCAAGTAATCTATGAAAAACTGAGCCGAAAAAAATAGGCTCAATTGAACCTTGAAAATTGCAGATATTTATTTCGAAAAGCTCTCCGAGGGCTCAGGGCGCTGCCCTGAGAACCCGCAAGGGACTTGTCCCTTGACCCATTTTCGGGCTCTGCCCGAACCCGTCCTCGCCGGAAGGCAGGAAAAGGGCGCAGTAGCCCCTTTTCTGTACAATAGGATGATCCGAGAACCTTATGTCAAGAGGCTTTCGCGGCATATCCTCACACTTTGTGTTCCGGTATTCCACGGTCCTCTTGACAACGGTTCCGCTCCGTTTATGTGGTTGTCTGCTTTTGGAGATTTAAAATTGTTTGCTGGCCAAGGAAGATCAACAGCTGCCATTTTCCCGGCATATTATCCGCGCCTTCCAACATTTCTACTTTGTTAAGAACGTTGTAGTTTTTATGTTTGTGAGGACGCAGGAAATTATAGTATGCAACCCATAGGGCCAGATCATAGTTGGCACCATCGATGTTATCAAAGCCGTTTGTCTTCCGGTAGGATGATTTGTAGGTACGGTTCAGCCGTTCGATCATCTGCTTGAATGGTCGGAATTCTTTGGAAACAGCATCATCATTGGTAAGTCCGATCACCTGTGTGATGCTGAATTTAAAACGGTCACCGAATTCCCGGAAAAACTGTTGGGCGGCGAGGGGATAGGCACTGTATCCATCCGCGATAAAGCGGAACTCTTTTGGAAGTTCCTTAAAGTGCCGGAAAGCCATGCGCATTGCCAGGATGCAGGGTCCGACACCACGGTTGTCCGAGACCTGGTAGCCAATAATGGAGCGTTTTGCAGCATCCATGATGAACCAGATGTAAGCTTTGATGCCACGGACTTTGATATAGGTTTCATCAGCAGTAAAGACACTGCCAGCTTTGTAGTCGTAATGATTAACAAAAGGTTTGATACAGACAGCGGCAGTCTTGCAGTAGTTGGCGATCTGCTGGTGGGAGATGCTGATGTTATAA
>OFGO01000826.1_pt1 | contig 26541 bp, 24 predicted proteins | sample 1521761 | NCBI WGS metagenome assembly OFGO01 (sample SAMEA3504128, study PRJEB24116) | mouse gut metagenome | biome: mouse gut; feature: mouse-associated habitat; material: faeces | place: Denmark | collected 2011
TTGCACACCACATTCGTTCGATTTCAATCCACGCTCCCGCACGGGGAGCGACTTTTTCTACCGCTTTTTGCACACCACATTCGTTCGATTTCAATCCACGCTCCCGCACGGGGAGCGACTTTTTCTACCGCTTTTTGCACACCACATTCGTTCGATTTCAATCCACGCTCCCGCACGGGGAGCGACTTTGCACCCAATAAAGCAAGCTGGGCGATAACGGAGATTTCAATCCACGCTCCCGCACGGGGAGCGACCAACCAGCTAAAATCATAATCAGACGCGGAGGATATTTCAATCCACGCTCCCGCACGGGGAGCGACACATTGGCTAAACTAATGCTTAATAGTCTGATAGATTTCAATCCACGCTCCCGCACGGGGAGCGACCGCCCACCAAACAACAGAGACCATAAAGGTAAGGATTTCAATCCACGCTCCCGCACGGGGAGCGACCCAAACAGTACCAGCCTCATCAATAAGGATTAAAATTTCAATCCACGCTCCCGCACGGGGAGCGACCAACCAACCAAAATTATAGTTAGCAGCAGTCGACATTTCAATCCACGCTCCCGCACGGGGAGCGACGGTTTCCGTCATACAATGAACGTGACAGATGGCTGATTTCAATCCACGCTCCCGCACGGGGAGCGACACTCAGGAAATAAAGTGGAGGTATGCAATTACAACATTTCAATCCACGCTCCCGCACGGGGAGCGACAAGATTTTGCCACTACTTTACCCAATTTTAAAATATTTCAATCCACGCTCCCGCACGGGGAGCGGTGAGTGCTATCTCCAGGAGAGGCTCACCCCCAATATTTCAATCCACGCTCCCGCACGGGGAGCGACACGACTTGTTTAACGAGGAACTGATACAGGGTGCAATTTCAATCCACGCTCCCGCACGGGGAGCGACTTTGCTGAAAAGGAGGACGAGCATGAGTAAAAGATTTCAATCCACGCTCCCGCACGGGGAGCGACGTTCCCCGGGGTCATCCAGCTCATCAAAAATCTGGATATTTCAATCCACGCTCCCGCACGGGGAGCGACCCAAAAATTCCATATTTTTTTCAGATTATGGAATTTTATTTATACAATACATACAAATAAAAACATTCTTCATTTCTTTCAAACCCTTTTTTCACCCTATTTCCTACATTCTTTCGGTGCGAGTCCCTCCGGCATTTCATGTTAGCTTATGGTTCGCACCTGCTAAATCATCAATGTCCCTTCCGCCTCGTAAGAAGACTTGGCACCAAAATGCTCAACCTTGGTCTGGTAGTTGTTTCCCAAATGATAAAAGCGCAGGCTATCTTCGTTTTCATTGATCAACGATCTCAGTCGATCTTTTAGCAACAGCAGCTGAGAAGCATCCAGAATACACTCAAACACTGAATTTTGGACTCGCTGCCCATAATTGACACATTCCTTTGCAACCTTCCGGAGACGAGCCTTTCCTGCATTGCTTTGAGTACAGACATCATACGTAATCAGCACAAGCATCCCAACACCTACTTCCATAAAAACGGCGGATATTCTTCCACATCTCCGCGAATCGTTCGAGCCAGCAGCAAAGCTTGTACATAGGGAACCAATCCCCAAACTATCTTCTCCTTCAGGTACGGATGCGTCAAACTTTCCTTTTTATGATTCTGCCAAGCCGAAAAGAATACTCTTCTACCATCATCGTTCAAAAACACAGCATTGTCCTTATGCTTTTCAAAGTGAACCGCTTGAATCGTTTTCATGTTGATCAGCGTCAGCACAAACCGGTCTGCCAAAATTGACCGCATTTCCTCCATCAAGTCTAGCGCAAGAGAAGATCTTCCCGGTCTGTCCCCGTGCATAAACCCAACATATGGATCCAGCCCCACGCTGGACAATGCATTGGCGCACTCACCTGCAAGCACCGTATAGGCAAAAGACAGTAGCGCATTGATATTGTCCAATGGTGGTCTGCGGCTTCTTCTTGTAAAAATAAAGTCTTCCTTCTGGTTCAGTATCATGTCATTGAACACCGAGAAATACTGTTCCGCCGCTTTTCCTTCTATTCCCCGAAGCTCGTCCAGCCGGGTCGCTCCGTCTATCTGAGGCAATGTGTCATATAACCCCTTCGACACTCCTTTAAGCCTTTCCGCGTCTACCCGATACCCATGGTCACGCAGCGTCCGCTCTATGCTCCATCTGCCGTTAAAGACCTTTCCCACAATCATGTTCTTTGCATAGCCAAGCCTTTTACCGTCGTTGTCCGATATCCGGTACTGTTCCTTTCTGAGCAGTACATTGCCATATTCTTTTCCCACCACCCTTGCCAAAAACGCGCCTCTGGGAGAAAAGAAACTCATCCTACCTTCCGCTCCGCACATGCGCCCATGAGAGCAGGGCTTGCCCCCTTATAGGTAAAGCAAATAATATTCTCCAATGTATGAAGCGGAAACCTGCCCATTGTTTTTTCACCGTCTTGTATCACGATATTCTCACCGTCAAGAGTCAAATAGCAGCTCTCCGTCATGACATATAAAGTATTCAGTAACTTCCGCACAGCTCCCTCCCTATAATTTGGCAAACAGCAGCCGACTCCATAGCGCCATTTCTAATCATTGGCTCTGATTCCCTGCAGAATATACTCTCTGACACCCATTACCTTCTGCAGCTTCGGAACACATATGGGTTCCAGAGAACACGCCTTACATTTCTTGGCAGGCTTTACATTGGGCGTATGTCCCTTGCGAAACAAGTCGTGCATTTCCATTGCCGCCCTCGCCACCTCTCCCCGCAGGGCGTCCGTGAATTCCACATGGCTGCGCCGTCTGCTCTCTCCATAATACAGATACCCCTCCCGCAATTTTGTCTGAAACATTTCTTCCAGACAAATTGCTTGGGCACAAAGCTGCAGTTCATCCGCATTATTTTCCTTGGGCGACCCATGCTTATACTCCACGGGAGTAGGCATCCATTTCCCCTCATATCCAAAAATCTCTACGCCATTTTCATCCCTATGAAATTCAACAATGTCACATTGTCCGCTCAGTCCAAGCCTCTGGGAAGAGATGCGCATCCCCCTGACGGTCAAAAGGTCGCCTCTCTTCTCAAACGAGCTTCCGTCATGCGCCTTCTTGTGCATCAGCTCACCGGCGGTCGTCCTATAATTTTCGGCCCATTGCTGCTCAATATGTATGATGGCCCACTGCCTTCTACAAAACGCAAAATGCTGAATGCCGGAAAGCATAAGGTAATCTTCTTCAGAATACATAGTCAGATACCCTCTATTTCTTCCAGTTCCAAGCCAGGCAGGGAACCCACCTCTATATCATAGTCCTCAAAATCTTTCGGATCGTCTGTCTTGGGGGCGATCCTCACCAGCTTATGCACCTTTGCAGAAGAATACTGTCCCATGGGACAATTATGTTTCCACCAGTACACCCTGCAGACTTCCATACTGCCGTCCGGTCTCGCAGAAGAGCTGTCGTTCACAAACAGCGTGCGCAGGGCCTCCTTTATTTTCCCGGCGTCATCATCTCCAAATCCCGTCTTTTCGGCAAGCTGATGATTAATGCTGCCCTTTATGACATACAGTGCCGAATATATCTTGTGCTTCATTCCCATTGTATCGGACGACTTTTTCTCCTTTGTCTCGCTGTTGACGCTTTTGGTAATCTGCATACTGTCAATAGATATCGGCAGTACGCTGAACGCAGAGTGAACGGAAACCGGCCCTCTTACCCCCACGGACACACTATCATCCTTGAATGCGAATACCTGCCCAAAGCTGCGCACATCGATCCATGTCTCACAAGCCGCTTTCGCATAGGCTTCCTTGTCTTTATCCTTCAGCGCCTTCTGCATGACCGCATTGCTCTTTGCTCTATCCGCCAAGCTGCGGCATCCGTCATCAGACCGTTCATCGCTCTGCACGAAAATATTCTCCCCCATGTCCTGCAGTCTGTTTCTGATCTTGCGCTTAATACATACGTCCGATATCTCCCCATATCCGTCATAAGTCTCTCTGGGTCTGTTACCGTTCAAAGGATCTCCGTTGGGATTGGCATTTTTAACCATCACCAGAACTTCAAAATCAATCTTGTTTGTAAATACGCTCATACGCCTCTTCTCCTTTACTGTTCTTTTTTCTGAAATGCTTTTCTCATATAGTCCATCTGCTGATAATATCCCGGCAAGTACATCTCCGACAAGGCTGTATTGTCCTTAAATTCATTTCCCGAAAACTGCACCATAATACCGCCTATCCATTCTTCAAACTTCCGCAATTCATAATCCTTTAGTCTCCTTTCATATGAGATCAGATTTTCCTTGATTGTCTGCGCCGTTCTTCCCGGTCTGCGGCAATAAGCATTCCAGTACCGTTTCGCATTCGTCGTCCGCGACTCCTTCACTTTTCCATTCTCGTCATACTCGAACATGGCCCGCTGCTCCATATAATCATATACCGCCAGCAGCCGCCCAAACAGAACATTCCGATCCTTCAAATTATCCTCCAGAAAATGCTCCATATTCATACCCCCTTCCTCATATTGGAACCTTATCATTGCGCACACGACGCAAAGCACGTCATTGTACCACACAAATTCACTCATGGTCTGCGGCATGGATGCCCTCCGGGCAGCGGCTCTGATGATATCATGGGGAATCCGGACCCCCTTTTGGGTAATGCATGGGAGAAGCCGCTTTACCGTATTCCGGATCAGCTTGCCGTCCGCCTCCAGCCACTCCGACTGCTGCACTCCATATGCGGCAAGCGCCATCTCTCTGGGAGAAGGGGTGCATTCACAAGTAACATGCTTTTTTCCTTTCCCCATATCCCCTCTTTTCACAGTTCTCCGCCATTTGCAATGCCGCTGCCAGTTTAAAATCCCATCCATGTACTGCCTTCCGCCCATCTCTTCATAATACACAACCGAAAGCCGTCCGGTGGTCGCCGCATCCAGAGCGATCACTGCAACCCTATCATCAGCCTCGATTTTTTCCGCATATCCATTGACCGCGTTAGCAAACTTTTGAGCAAAATACTTTCCCGTATCATGTTTGTCTATAGCAGATACTTCATATAAATCGGTCTCATCAAAATCCATGTCAAAGTCATCCACATCGACGTAGGCATTGACGGAATCCTGCATCAAGTCCGGCAGCTGCATCGGTCTGTTTACCATCCAGCAGACAATGGCAGACTCATCCCTAGTATATCCTTGTTTCTGGATAAGCCACCGCAATGCATTATGGGCTTTCTGGGAGGCATCGTATCCCACCGAAACAGCCTCTTCTTTTGAGGCAAATCTGCCTCTATAGGTAAACCCTGACTCATCGTTCCCGGAAATCAGCTTCGCCTTGTCTGCACTGTTGCGAACCTTGGACGGATGTTTGTCAGAACATGGTTCCACTTTCCCGGACGCATAACACAAATTCCGCTCTCCCGTCTTCTGCTGATAAAAAGCGCCGTACTTTTTGTATAAATCCTGATTTTTCCATACTTCCTGAGGCCTGCTGCCGCCATATACGATAAATCTTACATTTGCCCCCGTCTGGCCCAGTCCCTGTATTTTTCCCTGATCCGTGAGCCTGCCGTTTTCATCAAGCTCCAAAGTCTTGCTTTCTGCCAAATCCGATATCAGTGTCCCTTTTGCAAGATATCTATACACCGCCTGCACCATAGGATGGGACTGCTCCGACTCCGCCCATTCACGCAGCTGATTCAGATATGCTTCAAAATACTTCTCCTTATCATCCCCCGTATATAAAGCATAGTCTCCTGCAATATAACAGAGTTTATCACATAACGGATGGGGCGCAATGCCGCTGCTTCTGGATGCCGAATCCTCCGTAACCGGAATGATCGTCACAACATCCTTCCCCTTTTCAAGCCTTCTGGCGCTCTGGAAGTCCCCCTCCTCATCAATGGTCACCTCGATCTGAGCATTGAATGTGGAATGGGAAATGGGCAGCAAGACTGCCTGATCATTTTTCTCAACTCCCGCCAGCCCAGAATAGACATCATAGGTTTCAGCCAAGGTCTTTAGCCATGCCAAACGCTCCACCTCCTTCAAATTCTTTCAGTCCGCCGAAATTCTTCTCAAAAACGAAGTCTTTCTGTTTCGCATCCCGCAGCACCTTCCTGATCCGGCATTCTTCCGGGCGAGGGAACTGTATGATTCCATCGGTCATTTGCGCGTTCCAGAGGCGTACTGTCATCTTCCCTTTTTCCTCTTCCCTGATGGCTTCGTCAGGATAAGTAATCCCATGCACCATAATGCCAAACGACAAATTCATATCCTGATAGGCGCTCTCTCCTTCCCCGAAGGAACAAGGCTCCACATATCCCTGACACTCTCTCGCACCCAGAAAAATATCTCTCCTCCCCCCTCTTTCAACCATTCGTCTGGCTATGTCATAATGCTTATTTTCATTTCTGTCATTTGCCAGATCCTTTCTGTTCTCATTCCATTCAAAGTGCGCCCTTACCTGATATTTCACCCTTCTCAGATAAGTATAATATGCCAAGTCGTTTCCTCCGCCGTATTTGATGGGCCTTATGCCCTTGGATTCCGTCTGAATCGGATTCATGATACGGCATTCGTCTATCACCCAGATGATCGTGGGCTTCCAATAAATAGATTCCGTTATCCCCTTCAATGCCTGATATGTAGGAATCTGGTAACTGCATTTCTCGCCCCCCGTCTTCGACAGCGGATCCGTAAACAACGCATAGCATCCATACACACAGTATTCAATCCTATTTGGCTTGTCCATACCATTCCCCTTTCTCCTCAAAATATAAGCGTTTCCCACTCCGGAGCAATTCCGTATTCATCGCTGTACGCTCCGGGAGCCGCCACCATATAAAGATCCGGAAGCTGATCACTTACCGGCTGCAGCAGTCCCTCAAACCTTTTCAGCTGACTCCCCCTCACATTCACAGTGTACCTCTGGGCCTGCCGAATACAAGACCTTATCTCCCCCTCCTTCACCGCCCTTTGAATCGCCTCTATGATCTCCTCCCCCTTCTTATACGGCACTATCACTCCGAAGGAGCAATCATCTATGACCCGATAGGCATGTCCTGCCGTTTTGTAAGCCTGATTCATAATATTCTTTTTGCCCTTTATGTCACCCCGCCAAGACAGCAGCTCTAATATATTTCTGTCCAGCTTCTCAATGGGAAAATTCATTTTTTCTGACGAGGCATTATATATTTCTTTATAATACTCATCCATCCATCTCGGCGTCAAAAGACTGTCAATCCCCTCATCATGTTTAAATCCTCTGATCACACGCTCCGTCACCCTTATTTTTTGCTGCAGCTCCTCCATGTTGCCGCTGTTTTCCCCTTCCAGCATAATCAGATATATCTGGCCGAAATCCATTTCTCCGTTTCTATTGCACCGTCCCGCGGTCTGGGCCAAGCTGTCCAGTCCGGTCATGGAACGGTACACGCACTCGAAGGATATGTCCACGCCGGCCTCAATCAGATTTGTGCTGATCACAACAATATTTTGATCCTTCCTATCAAGCGTTTCCCTTATAGCCTGAAGCTTGTCCTTCCTATGCTCGGCACATAGATTCGTGGTCAGGTACTCCGCATTTACCCCCATAGCCTTTAGCAAATCATACAGTTTCTTCACCGCCGACTTCGTATTCAGCACCACCAGAATCGATTTATGCTTAGCCGTCCGTTCTGCGATCTCCTCCCCAAGGCTCTCCAATGTATACTTTTCATCCGGTCTTGGAACAGAGATTTTCACCCGTTCAAATTCATGGAACCGTTCCGTCACATTATTTATCATATACTTCGGCTCGCTGTAACAGAGCGGACACCCCGCCTCCCCAAAAGTCGGCTGGGTGGCAGTACACAAGACGACATTGGTATTACATACCACATTCAAAAAGTTGATCATATAATTAAAAGTATGCACGCACTTCAGCGGCATAGCCTGAACCTCATCAATAATCACAACCGCGTTCACCAGCCTATGCATCCGCCGAATCGACTCGCTTTTATCTGAAAACAAAGTATTCATAAATTGCACGAATGTAGTGCAGATAAACGACTCCTGCCAATTGATGTCATATCTGCCAAGCCCGTGTGTCCGATAGTCCTCATCCTCCGTCTCCTCATTCCTAACTACAGACGAATGATGTTCCAGTATCCATCGGTCGTTGCCGATAGCCTCACGAAACACTTGCGCGTTCTGTTCCGTTATGCTGATATACGGAGATACATAGATTATGCGCTCCGTCTCCGGATGCAGACGGCAAAATTCCAACCCATAGGCAAGGCTGCTCAAGGTCTTTCCCCCTCCCGTAGGGATGGGCAGACAATAAATCCCTGCCGGATGTCCTGCGAACCTTACGCATTCCTTCTGCAGCTCCTCTCTGGCTTTCAGAATCATCCTCTCTTTGTCAGTCAGTCCGGAGTCGGCATTGTCCAGCCGCTTTTTTCGCATATAAGCCTCAAAATGATCCTTGGCTTTCCCGAAAACATCTTCCTCAGCAGCCCCGCCCCCTTTGGACAGCGTATCCACATTCTCCATAAAATCCGATGTGGCCTCCCAGTCCGAATCGATCAAAACGGACAACAACAGACGCTGGAAACATGCCAGCAGAAAGAATTTACAATTATACCGCATCTCTTTTTCATTGCTGCCATGCTCAGACGACAGCAGAGTTTTCAGTCTTGCCATGATATCTTTGCATTTATTCCATGCAGCGTTAAATTCCTCCACTGCCTCTGCATAAATTCCGTCAATCTCATATTCCCGCAAATACTGCCGCTCTGCATTTGCACATGCCTCCTCGTAGTCCTCAACTACATCTACCTTCTTTGAAAATACGTCCAGCCCCTCTATATCGACACAGTCAAACAGCCCATGATGCGCCGCTACCGCATATGCGATCAGCTCAGCCACTACCTTTCCATTCCCGGAATCGCCATGACGTAAGTCATAAATATACTTAGCTCCCGTAGATGCATGGGCAATGCTTCCCTTCTGCTTTCGCCTCGTCCTCTCGTCGGCATGGAGATACGCGTTGAAAACCTCCTTGTTTTTGCCTATGTCATGTAATATACCGCATAACGCCGTCATGTGGGAAATTCCACATCTTCTCCCCTTTTCCTTGCACAAAAAAGTGGTTTTTTGCGTATGCTCTGCCACGGACTCCTCTCGGTTAAGTCCATCATTCGATATGTGCGCGGTCATATTTGCCGGCGGCTGTGCAAATGCATTTATTGGTGTTTTCATCAAATCAATTCCTCATAATACCGTCATTAATAATTTCAATAAAGATTTTATTGGTTAATATTGCTTTCATATGGCAAAATAATATCCTACTTCTTTGTAATTGTCAAGAAGAATATCAAAAATACTTGCTATTTCTTTCAACTTCCACTAAAATAGCAATGTTCTATGTCGCTTACAAGACCTCAGCCATCCTTGCCAGATACGCTGTGAAATGCAAAATTCCTTTCATTCATGTGCTTCATTTCTCATTGCAAACCGGTACATCCCAAAGCCGCTGGCATTTCTATGAAGGTCAAAGTAAGTGTGGATTGAAATATTAAAGATTTTATTGGTGTCTCCTTATGGCGACAGTACAGATCTGCCGCCAAGGGGACGCAAAATTTTTTAAAAAAGGGGTGGAAAAAACCACCTTCATATGTTAAAGTAATATAGTGAAATTCGGAAATGTACATTGATTTCTATGAGGGCTTCAGAAATCCGGCCCCAGAATTCAAATTACATGAAATTTCACCTGCAAGTATTAATCAGCAAATCATTTTTAAAATCAAGGAGAAGGGCAATGCGGAAATAATCTATCGACAAAATTTGCACAAAAGTTCCGGCATCACGGCATGTATTTCGTGAGCCGTGTTTTGTGTGACCGTTGATAGATGTCTGATCCTTTGCTTCATCCTATAAAAGGGAGCCGCTGCGCCCTTGATATAGTGCATGCACGCAGAATCTGCTTTCGGTCATACCATGTGGCCGGAAGCTTTTTTAGTGCGGCAAAATGACAGAAAACGGAATCATCAGCATGAAATCGCTAAAACACAATGGGCAAGCCCAGATCGCCAGAATCACCAAAGGATGCCCTGCTCCGCAAAAACGGAAATCAGCGGCATCGGAATAGGAGGTCTCTATGTTACAAGTAAAAAATTTAAGCATCTATCATAAAAAGGATCTGCGTCCTCTGGCCGCAGACCTATCCTTCACCCTAAACGACGGAGATAAAGCCGCCATCATCGGTGAGGAGGGAAACGGAAAGTCCACTCTGCTGAAGCTGCTGTACGACCCTGCTTTGGTAGATGACTATGCCGAATACAAAGGGGAACTATCAAAAAACCACAGCGTCTGCGGCTACCTGCCTCAGGAACTTGCCGCAGAAGACAAGAAGAAAAGTATCTATACTTTCTTGAGCGAAGAACCCGCCTTTCTGGAGACAGACTACCGGGAACTGGCTTCCATGGCAGGCAGGCTGGGCGTCTCTGCCGACCTGCTGTACGGCGACGCCAGAATGGAACAGCTCTCAGGGGGAGAAAAAATCAAGATTCAGCTGGTTCGCATCCTATGTATGCGCCCGGATCTGTTCCTGCTGGACGAACCCTCCAACGATATCGACATCGGGACGCTGGAATGGCTGGAAGACTTCATAAACAGCTGCTCCTTTCCCGTGCTTTACATCTCCCATGATGAAACGCTGCTGGAGCACACCGCCAACATGATTATCCACATGGAGCAGCTGAAGCGCAAGACAGAAAGTTCATGCACTGTGTTTCGGACAAGTTACCCAAAATACGTGGAGCTGCGCCAAAAAGGCCTTGAGCGCCAGACCCGGCTGGCGCAGGAGGAGAAGGCGGCCTATGAAAAACAGCAAGAAAAATTCCGAAAAATCCATGACAAAGTAGAACACCAGCAAGCCATCATCACCAGACAGAATCCTCACGGAGGGCAGCTGCTGAAAAAGAAAATGCGCGCCGTAAAGTCCATGGAGCGCCGCTTTGAGCGTCAGGCTGAGGAAATGACCCAACGGCCAGACACGGAGGACGCCATCTTCTTCCGCTTCGCTTCGGGAGAAGGCATTCCTGCAGGCAAATGGGTCTTGGACTATGAACTGTCTCTGCTACAGGCAGGCGGCCGGAATCTGGCCCATGGCATCCGCCTTCAGGTCAAGGGGCCGGAAAAGCTCTGCATTATCGGCAAGAACGGTGCAGGAAAGACGACTCTCCTGCGGCTCATAGCTGCGCAGCTCTTGGAACGAACGGACATCCGGGCCGCCTACATGCCGCAGAATTACGAGGAGCTTCTGAATCTGGATCTCACTCCGGTGGAATATTTGGCCCAGACTTGGGAGCGCCAGCCCTCCCCCCAGATCCCAGTAGATCCGGCAGCGCCGCTGAATCAGCAGGCAAGCTCTCAGGCGCCGTCCCTGCAACATCCGGCGCACCGGCAAGCCTCCTTTTTGCCGGAAGCTTCCTCGCAAAACGGCATTGCCCCGAAACGGCCTAGATGCCTGACCAAGGAGGAGCTCACCCGAATCCGCACCTATTTAGGCAGCATGAAATACACGGTACAAGAAATGGACCACGCCATCCGGGATCTCTCCGGCGGCCAGAAAGCCAAGATTTTACTGCTGAAAATGAGCATGGATCATCGAAACGTACTGATTCTGGACGAACCCACCCGGAACTTTTCCCCTCTGTCAGGGCCGGTGATCCGACAGCTCCTACAAGATTTTCCCGGAGCGATCATCAGTGTCTCCCACGACAGGAAATACATCCAAGAGGTCTGCTGCCGGGTACTTGAACTGCGCGAGGACGGTCTGCACGAATGCACTTAAAGAGCCATAGACGGCCATAAAAAACCTCCTTCCGCTGCTCATCATCAGCCCCTGACGCGGCACCCTCAGGGCGAGCGAGCGCCTGCCCCATAAGACCATTTTCCGCTGCTCATCACCACTTTCTGGTATAGTGCCCTGAGGGGGCCAGCCCCGTGGCGCCCCCTCATACCAGATCATATTTTACTACATCCAGTTTCACGGTGCCCTCGGCAATAAAGGAAATGTCCTCCGCCTCTTGTACCGTGTAAAGAACAAGGGACAAGACTTGTTCTCCGTCATTTACGAAAATCTCTGCACTGAACCGGTCCAGAATGACCCTCAGCTTCACACGTCCCCCCTCATGCCTGACCTTGCTGCGCCTCTGGTGAATCACGACCTTTCTGGAACCGGAAAACTTTCTGTCCACTTTGAATCCCGTTTTCTGCAAACCGCCGATCCTTCCTTGAAAAAAGCGCCGCACACCCTCTCCATTGCTATATCCTCTTCGTCATTTCCCATGGCAGCGGTCTCCTCCGGCAGGATTCCCAGCCATCCGCAAATCTCCTGAATCCCCGTGCCCTTGTCCAAATCCTTTCCCACGATTTCCAGACAATTGTTTTCCAAAAATATGCGGCAATCCCATCGTTCCAAAAGCTCTGCCACACTTTGGCGCTCTTCTTCCTTCCAGCCGCAGCCGCGCCTTTTGAACAATGTGATTTTGTACACCATATGCTTTCTCCGGTACACCCTCACCGAGGCCTTTACGCGTTCTGCAAGCTCCCTCAGCTTAGGCAGGGGCTGCCCGCTCAACGGATGAACGGCTTCCTTCACCCCCGAAACCGCATCTCCTTCTCCGCCGGATTTCCCCCATAGCTGCACATAGGCCCCGGACGCAAAGACGGCTCCGTCAAACAGCTCCATGTCCCCCTTCAGCCGCCTCTCCGCCTCCTCTTTCGGCATGGATGTGGCCAAAAAAACAGGACAAGTTTTACTCAGAGCCGCCAGTTTGCTATGAACCCTATCCGATAATCCCTCTCGTGTCCCCTCCGGAATCAGCGTGCCGTCCAAATCCAGAAAAACCGCCTTCCAATCCGCAAAAACCTTATGTTCTGGAAGCCTATCCTTTGGGATTCCATCCGCTAAACCCCCATCCACAAGCATCCCATCTTCTGAAAACCCATCCTCCGAAACACCGCTTTCCGGAACCCTATCCTTAGAAACCCCATCCTCCCCCCCATCCTCCGGAATCCTGCCCTTAGAAACTCCATCCATTGGATCCCCATCCTCTGAAATCATACCCTCTAAAACCCTAAAAATAGGATAGTCCCCGAAAAACCGGCGCTTCCCAAAGTCGGCTCTTCCACCATAGGCCAGATAGCAAGTGCATCTTCTTTTTCCGCACACGGGCAGAAAGAGTTCCTCCCCACAGTCCTGATACCAATTTATCTCCTTTGTCTTTCCGATATTGCAGGTGCGGACCCTGCCGTCAGCCTCCACAAAGCATCTATCCGCACACATAAGGGCATCAGCGGCAGGGCATCTCAATTCCTCCTGAAAAAAAGGATCTATTGCAGAAAAAGCCTCTTTTTCCTCCGCCGTGTACTTTCGTCCCAATCCGTCCATTTTGTTGATCCATAGGTAAATATCCGGGGGCAGGGCCTCCCGCAGGCTTAAAAGCAGGGGAATATTCCGGGGCACCCCCACCGCCCCCGCGCAAAGCCTGACTCCCCTCTGAGTCAGTTTGCGGCATTTATCCGCAAAGGCATCCACCCCCGTCATCTCAGGGTGGAAGGTGGCCCAGATACAGAGCTTTTCCCGCCTGCTTTCCCCATGGCCCCGGCGGCCTCCGCCATATAAATCAAATATCTTCAGGCTCTCCTCCACAGAAAAGCTCAGATTCGTCTGAAGACCCACCCGATCAATGCCCGGAATTCCCGATAACCGCCCCAGACCTTCCCAATACCATCTATGTATGGACGCTTCTCCGTATGGAGCGATGAAGACAGCTCCGATGGAGAGTTCTCCGGCCCTTTTTGCTATGCTGTCACAAAAGCGGCTAAAGTCCAGCCTATCCCTCTCCAGCTCCGCCGCCGACGCTTTATGCTTGGAAAAGGGACAGTAGGAACAGCGGTAATTGCAGCTTTTCAGATCCCCCCTATAAGAAACTGTTTTCTTGCCCATTATCCCTCTCCCACTCCAGCATTCTCTTTCTGACTTCCTCAGAAATCAGCTGAGGCCCAAGGTAATCGGACAGCCCCAGCCCCTCCTCCGTGAGGCCAATATAGCCTCCTTTGTTTCCGCCGCTGTACTCTTCTCCCCCATCCATGCTGACGCGGCTGCCCCAATCCTGCTCATTATACCCTTGACGGTCTCTGTCGCTCTCCCGGACACTGCTATTTTCACCCCGGACACCGCAGCCCAGACATTCCTCCCCCATCTCTTCCAGCCAGCCCAATTGGATCCAAGTCCTGAAAATCGGAAAGTCCTCCGTCACCTCAGCTCCAAAGCTTCTCCTATAAGCCGCTCTTGAAATACCGGGACCAATCAGCAGATGCTTTATCACATATCGCCTTTTGATCTCCTCGTCGGAGAGCAGAATTCCGTTTGTGACGGAGAGGAACTCTTCCCTCCTGCAAAATTCCTGAATTTCCTCCAATGCGCCTTGTCTGGCGGTTCGATAGGGAGTACATGCGTGAAGCCGCCCCAGATAGCTTCTCCCTCCACAGCCCAGAGACAATGCGCCGGTAAAGCCGCATTCCTGAAATTCCCTGCCGGTTCCATGGACGTTTTTCCTCTTCACAAAGCGCCTCATGGAAATCTGAACATACCCTTGCCCCTTCAAATATGCTGCGCCCTGCCGATATAAGCGGTATGTATGATCGGAGTCCAGCTCAGCCCCTTTCCCGTCCTTCTCCAGCCTGACCCCGTGCTTAATATATAGGGGATAGAGAAAAAGTTCATCGGGCAGATAGGAAACCGCCTTTTCCAGAGAGCGCAAAAGACTTTCCGGCGTCTGTCCCGGCAGCCCATATATAAAGTCAAAATTGACGCATCCGAATCCCATGCCCGTCAGAAGCTCTGCCGCAGCCTGCGCCCGCCGTCCGTCATGCTGTCTCCCCAGCCACGCCAGCTCCTCTTCCTGAAAGCTCTGTATCCCCATGCTGACTCTGGTGACCCCCAGCTCCTTCAGCATCCGAGCCTTTTTACCGTCGGTCTGCTTTGGCGCCGTTTCTATAATGATGTCACAGTCTTTCCTCAGGGGCATATAAGCCCTGACAGTCTGCAGGGTTCGTTGAAGCTGCCCCGGATCCAGCAACAGCGGGGTGCCGCCCCCTATAGTAAAATTCTCAAAAACGGTGCTCTTTGGCAGAATCTCCCGATACTGCTCCAACTGGCGCACCAGAGCATCCAGATAAGCGTCTATGCAGTCCCTGCCGCAGCCCGCAACGGAAAACAAGTTGCAGTATCCGCATTTGCTCTCACAAAAGGGCAGGTGAAGGTACAAACTATGCCCTTCACCCGCCAGATTCTCCATATAATCTATCAAACTGACATTTTGCAATGGTCTGTACGCTGTCTTGTGAGGATAGCTGTACATATATTGAACATATCGATTCATGAAAACCACCCTTGCCAAGATTCATATCTTTTGCTTCACATTTTCCGGCATATAGTGCGTATCCCGGCTTACACTCCCTATAGGAAAAAATGTTTGTAAGGCACCGTGCTCACCACCGGATGATTCACGCCGTGGAACACGTATCCATCCTCGCCATAGCAGGTGCCATGATCGGAAAAACACACTACGAAAGTTTTCCCCCTTTTCTCCTTCCAGCCGTCAAACAGCCTTCCCAGCTGACCGTCCGCATACCGCAGCGCCGCTCTATGAGTCTCCCAGTTATCGTTCTTTGCTCCCTCCAAATAAAAGTAATTGGGATAATGGATGGAACATACATTTAAGTATAGAAATATCCTTCTGGGATCCTCATTTTGCTCCAGCTTCCTCAGAAGGAAATCCACCTGATTCCCCGTACTGTCCTTCACCGGGCAGGAAAATGAGGGATTCCAGTAGCTTTTCTCAAAAAGGGAGGGAAATACCTTCCCCATCTCCGAGCGCTTGTCAAAAAAGGCCACCCCGCCCACGCACCATGTATCATAGCCGTCCCTATGAAGCCCCTGCACCAGATTGCCTGCGTCAAATCCATAGGCTCCCTTCGGAATCTTCTGTCCCATTCCGATGCTTTTGGGGAAAAATAGCATCTCCTGCTCCGCAATACTCTTCGCCTCGTCCTTGGAGGGAAGAAAGCCTGCAAAAATGGCATGGTGGGACGGGTATGTAAAGTTTCCCGGCGCCTGCCGCTTCTCCCACGGACCATATCCGTTCAAAACCGGGGTGCCTCCACTTTTCTCTTCTGCAATGGCGGCATCGTACCGCAGAGTATCCAGACAAACAAACAAAATATCGCAGTTTCCCACCACTTGGGTCATGTCAACGGAGCAAGCCTTTTCCTCCATCACGGCCCGAAACGCCGAAAACGGCACTTCGCTCATAGCGCTTCCCATCCTTTCTGATATCATATCTTCTTTCCCACTCTCACCCTCAGGCCCTCAGCCTTTCCGCCGCAAGGCCCATTCCCATTTCCAGTGTCAAATCTCAGCCTCCCCGTCCATTTCCCTCTATGTCCATTTCCCTCTATGTCCATTTCCCTCTATTTTCAATGGATATTTTCCTACAATTCCGTCATCAGCCGGATCTGCCGCCTATAGATCCTATTCTCTCCGTAGACATCCTTATGGAGCAGATCCCCCTGAGCATTCATCTCGATGACCCGCGGACTCCTGCTGCCTCGCTCCAGCAGCACATCCATGCCGATGCTTTTTAATCTCGGATAGCACTCTCCTGCCTTAAGGCAGACCTCCGAAATCCGTTCCACCGTCCCCTTGTCCAGATTTAGATCCGTGAATTCCATGGAGCGGTTGTTGAGATGCAGATTGGTGATGGGGCCCTTGGAAAGTCTGGGCAGAATATAGTCGATTTGTCCTCCCTGAACAATCACCCGCAGATCATAGCAATATCCCTGAAAGGTTTCTTTCCCATACCATCTTTCCACCACGCAATCCAGCTTTAAAAGCTTGTCCAGAAGGGCCGCTCCCTCCCGGCCCTCCATCCGGCGCATACGCTTCGTATTGAAAATCCCGTCTTCTTCCAGCGCGGCGCAGGTATAAAGAGCCAGCCTCCCGTTCCCCGGCGAGTACCGCAGCGCCGCCACTCCGGCGGCTCCCGACCCCCGCAGCGGTTTCACGAACACCTGCCCCAGCCTATGCTCTCTCATAAATGCAAAAAGCTCCACACTATGGGAAAAGCTCTCCCCATACATATGAGTCACCGGAACCCCCTTTTGAACCAGCCTTTCCTTGCACCTGCGCTTGTCCAGCACCTCCGCAATATCTGTAGGATCATTCAAAAAAACCCCTGCCGGCAGCCGGGAGAGCCTATTGAGCCATTCTACATACCGATCCGTGAGCTTCCCCAGATCCATAAGCCCGCTGCTCTCCCACTCCGGCGCATCGATCTTCACCGCCCAGCGCCGCAGGTCTCCTTCCGTCCGGCGCCATAAGCCTTCTCCTGCCTGCTGCCTCAGCCTTTCTCCCACTCGGCTCCGCAGGTCTCCTTCCGTCCCGTGCCATAGGCTTTCTCCTGCCTGCTGCCCCAGACTTTCTCCCACTCGGCTCCGCAGGCCTTCTTCCGTTCGGCGCCCCAGTACTTCTCCTGCCTGACATCCAACGCCTGCTTCTTCGGAATCCGGTTCCTCCCCCTGCCCCCGGCATCCCAAGGGATAGGCGGCCTTTCGGGGTTCAAGGCACAGCTCCTCTTCTCTTTCCGGCCTCAGCAAATCCCTCCAGTCCAAAAAGGCAACCGGAATTCCGGCTTCTCTGGCAGCCCGCTCAAAATAGAGCTTCCTCTTCCCTCCGTCAGTGCCGATCAGCAAAATTCCTTTTATTCTGTCAGCATGGCATTGTACCATAACTTACCACCCCATTTATCCGCTTCTTCCTGCTCAGACAGATCCACGGCAATAGCGAGCTGCTCCAGTTTTCCCATCATTTCATCGGACAGATAATGGTAATGCAGATCAAGCTTTTCTATATTGGGAAATTCGGGAAGCCTCTCCAACAGAAGCTGGCCGCCCTTGTCAGTGAGCGTCCCGTTGGACAGATCCAGCGTATTGATCTGATGCATATACTTGCTTTCCAAGACAACCGCCGTCAGTTCGTCCTGAATCTCGCTGTCCGTGATCCCCAGATATGTCAGACCGGGAAAATCGGATTTTGCAAGCAGCTCCTGCACAGTGCCCTCATCTCCGTCAAAACCGTACTCCTCCACGCCAATGTACAAAAGAAGCTTTTTCAGCTTTGGAAGCTTCGCCTTCGTTATTTCCTCTATCACGTCCTTTCCCAATCCCCCGCAGATGATGGTCAGGGACTCCAGATTATCGTGCTCTATGGTTCCCAGCGTCAGGCCCGTGCTGCCCTTTATGGTCAGCTCCTTCAGCTGGGGCATGGCCTTCCATAAACCGCTGTAATTCCCCTGCATGATCCAGGAAACCTCGCACACCTCCAAATCCATATCACCGATGAAAAGCTTGGTAATATGACGGAACTTGTCCGGGGCCCCAGCAATGCCGTCTATAATAGGCTGACAGTCCTCCTGACACTCCCCTCCCCATCCGCCGACAATCAGTTCCTCCAGCTCCCCAAACTCCGGGTCGGCAAGAATGTCCTCTATCAGCGTGCTTGCACTTTTTCCGTTTTCATAGTCCTCGTAATCATAGGAATATGTCTTACTCTTCCCCATTTTCTTCCTACGCAGCAGCCGTCTCCGGCAGCCGCATTCTCCTTTCTTAGCATATCTCCAAAATATGCAATGCCCACAGCGGCATATGCTCTTATACTTTGTATTGTAGCATGTTTACCCCATAGTGTAAACTGTTTTATCTTTCATATCTGTATGTCCATATGCTTAACCTTGTCCCACAAATCCACCTTTTCCGTCGCCTTTTCACATCAGATTAATTTTTCGCCATGAGGTCGTCCTCCACATCGTCCAGAGAACAGCAGGTCTTTTCTCTGCTGACTCCAATATCCTCGTTTTGAAACAGCTTCATGGTAACGCCGATACAGTCATAGCCCACCTGCTTGATCAAAAAGACGGCGACGGAAGAAACCGCGCCGCCGCTCATGGCAATCAATGCTTTTCTATTCATGACAGCCTTCGCAGGAACCGCAATCAGGAAAGTCCTTCGGGTCATAGGCGATTCCCTGCCGGTCATAATAGTCCTTAACCGCTGCCCGGACGGCCTCCTCCGCCAGAACGGAGCAGTGTAGTTTATGGGCAGGCAGGCCGTCCAGCGCCTTGGCGACCGCCTTGTTGGTAAGCTGAAGAACCTCGGAAAGGGGTTTCCCCCTGATAAGCTCGGTGGCCATAGAGCTGGACGCGATGGCGGAGCCGCAGCCGAAGGTCTCAAACTTCACGTCTGAGACAATTCCATCATCAATTTTGAGGTAAATCTTCATAATATCCCCGCAGACAGCGTTGCCTACTTCGCCCACACCGTCTGCATCCTCAATCACACCCACGTTCCGGGGATTGCGAAAGTGGTTCATTACCTTTTCACTGTAAAATGCCATAACAAAAACCTCCTACAGAATGAATGTCCGTTTCCCGCTGACTTTATCCTTCCACAGCGGCGACATATTGCGCAGATACGCCACGATTTCCGGAACCGCTTTCAAAATTGCGTCTATCTCGTCCTCAGTGTTCTCCTCGCACAATGACAGCCGCAAAGAACCGTGGGCCACCTCATGGGGCCGCCCGATGGCTAAGAGGACGTGGCTGGGGTCAAGAGAACCGGAAGTGCAGGCCGAGCCGGAGGAGGCACAGATGCCCCGGTCATCCAGCAGCAGGAGCAGGCTTTCCCCCTCAACACCTTCAAAGCAGAAGTTAACATTGCCGGGGAGCCGGTTTGTCGGATCACCGTTGAGGGCGGAATGGGGGATCTGAGAGAGACCGGAAATGAGCTTGTCCCGCAGAGCAGAAACTTTGGCGGCGTTTTCCGCCATATGTGAACAGGATTCTTCCAGAGCTGCCGCCATGCCTACAATGGCCAGTACATTCTCCGTCCCCGCCCTCTTGCCCCGTTCCTGAGCCCCGCCCTCTATAAGATTGGTCAGCGGTACTCTCTGTCGGGCATAGAGTACGCCGATCCCCTTGGGGCCGTGGAACTTGTGGGCGGACAGTGACAGCATATCAATGTTCTGTGCCCTTACGTCAATGGGCAGATGGCCCGCCGCCTGTACTGCGTCGGTGTGGAAGAGAACGCCCCGTTCTCGGCATACCGCGCCGATTTCCGAAGCAGGCTGGACGGAGCCGATCTCGTTGTTGGCGTACATGATAGTGACCAGAGCGGTGTCCTCCCGGATGGCCTCCGCCACCTGATCCGCTGTGACAGTCCCCAGCGGGCCTACGGGGAGCAGTTCCACCTCAAAACCCTCGCCCTCCAGCTTCTTCAGCGTGTGCAGAACGGCATGGTGTTCAAAGGCGGCGGAGATGATGTGGCGCTTTCCCTTCCGCGCCCCTAGCAGGGCAGCGGAGCGGATGGCTTGATTGTCCGCCTCGCTCCCCCCAGAGGTAAAGGTTATCTCCTTGGGAGATGCAGCAATACAGACGGCGATCCGCTCTCTGGCATCCTCCAGAGCCTCCTTTGCCCGCTGTCCCAGCCCGTACAAGCTGGAGGGATTCCCCCAGATATCCTGCATACAAGCGGTCATGGCGTTGATCGCGGCCCCGCTCATTTTGGTGGTGGCCGCATTGTCTGCGTAAATCATAGCAATATCCTTTCCAGACATGAACACGCTGATGAAAATACCGGCGTATTCGTCTCATGTTCAGTCAGCAAACAGCGGCGTGGACAAGCAGCGGTCACCGATATCCGGGAACAGAACCACGATAGTCTTTCTTGTATTTTCTGGCCGTTTTGCCCGCTGGATTGCCGCGTGAAGCGCCGCCCCGGAGGAAATCCCTGCCAGAATACCCTCCTTGCGGCCCACCAGCCGTCCAGCGGCAAAGGCATCCTCGTCGGACACGGGGATGATCTCGTCATAGACAGAGGTATCCAGTACCTCCGGCACAAAGCCCGCCACAAAGATGCCTACTGCGTCATCGGTATCCGTCCAGATCTCCGGGCCGGTGGCGGAACGGTGGGCAGCGGGATTGGCCGGGGAAAAACCGTGGAGAATCTCCTTTGCAGTTCCTCCGCCTTGGCAATACGGTCTTTTACCGACCCGGCAGGATTAAAATACTCCAGTTTAGCAAGAATATGAGCTTTTACTCCCGTTTCCTTGTCAACATGGGCCAGTTCCAGTAAGGGCGTTTTGCCGATCAGCTGGTCGGCAGATGTGCAGATATTGGACATGATAGATTCCTCCTCTTATTTCTGCGCTGCGGAGGCAAAACCTTTTTCCAGATCAGAGATGATGTCATCAATATGCTCCGTTCCGATGGACAGTCGGATGGTATTGGGTTTGATCCCCTGATCCAGCAGCTCCTCGGGAGAGAGCTGGGAGTGGGTGGTGGTAGCAGGATGGATTACAAGGGATTTTACGTCCGCCACGTTGGCCAACAGGGAGAAAATCTCTAAATTGTCGATAAACTTATGGGCCTCCGCCTGCCCGCCCTTGATTTCAAAGGTAAAGATGGATGCTCCGCCGTTGGGGAAATACTTCTCATACAAGGCATGGTCGGGATGCTCAGGCAAGCTGGGGTGGTTGACCCTCTCCACTTGAGGATGGCCGGAAAGATACTCCACTACTTTCCCGGTGTTCTCAGCGTGACGCTCTACCCGTAGAGAGAGAGTCTCAACGCCTTGCAGAAGCAGGAACGCCGCAAAGGGAGAGAGCGTTGCTCCAGTGTCCCGCAGGAGGATGGCCCGGATATAGGTGACGAAAGCGGCAGGTCCGGCGGCGTCCACAAAGCTGACGCCATGGTAGCTTGGATTGGGGGCGGCGATGGGGGCGTACTTGCCTGACGCCTTCCAGTCAAATTTACCGCTGTCCACGATGATGCCCCCCAGAGTGGTGCCGTGACCGCCAATAAACTTGGTGGCTGAGTGAACGACAATGTCCGCACCATGCTCAATGGGGCGGATCAGATAGGGCGTCCCAAAAGTGTTGTCGATGACCAGAGGCAGGCCGTGGGTGTGGGCGATTTTGGCAATGGCGTCGATGTCGGGAATATCGCTGTTGGGGTTACCCAAGGTCTCCAGATAGATGGCCTTGGTATTGGGTCGGATTGCGGCAGTGACAGCGTTCAGGTCGTGGACATCCACGAAAGTGGTAGATACACCGAACCGGGGCAGGGTGTGGGCCAGCAGATTGTAGCTACCGCCGTAGATGGTCTTTTGTGCCACGATGTGATCCCCTGTCTGGGCCAGTGCTTGGATGGTGTAGGTGATCGCCGCTGCGCCGGAAGCCAGCGCCAAAGCTGCCACGCCGCCCTCCAGAGCCGTGAGACGCTTTTCCAGCACATCCTGAGTGGAGTTGGTCAGCCGGCCGTAGATGTTCCCGGCATCCGCCAGACCGAAACGGGCGGCGGCATGGGCCGAGTTTCGGAACACGTAGGAGGTGGTCTGATAGATGGGAACCGCCCGGGCGGCGGTGGTAGGGTCGGGTTGTTCCTGACCCACATGGATCTGTAAGGTCTCAAATTTATAACTCATGGGAAAATCCCCCTCTCTATAAATTGTCCTCATTATATACCTACTAACCCACTATGTCAATAGGTGTATTGATGTTGCTTGAAATCCTATCAACCTTGTGGTATGATAGGGAAAACGGAGGGGATTTTTATGATGATTTCCACAAAAGGCAGATATGCACTGCGGTTTCTGGCGGATGTCGCGGAGCATCAGGGCGATGGGTTTGTGCCATTGAAGGATGTGGCCGTCCGCCAGAAGATTTCGGAAAAGTATCTGGAAATTGTAGTTAAAGAGTTGGTAAAGGGCGGACTGCTGACCGCCCTGCGGGGAAAAGGCGGGGGCTACCGGCTGAGTCGCTCCCCGGAGGAGTACAGCGTGAAGTCTATCCTTGAGCTGATGGAGGGGTCGTTGGCCCCCGTTGCCTGTCTGGAATCAGGGCAGAACGTCTGTCCACGGAGCAATGACTGCCGAACGCTCCCACTATGGCAGGGTTTGGATAAGATTATCTCTGATTATTTGGCACAATTCACTCTGGCAGATTTATATGGAAAAACATAAATGGTATGAAAACCTCCGCCAGCACCGCCGCAGGCCCACAAGGACGAGAGCTGTGAGTATGTTCTCCGGGCTTCTCTACTGTGCCGATTGCGGCAGTAGGCTGGAATACTGCGCCACCAACAATTACAAGCGGGAGCAGGCGTTTTTCTCTTGTTCCGCCTACCACTGCAATTCTGACGTTTGCTCCGCTCATTTCATCTGAGAAAAAAGCGTTGGCAGAAAAACGGCGGGAACCGGATGAGTTCATCAACAAAATTGCGGTGCCCACCCCCCACAAGGCGGACGGCAAACGGCACCAGCGGGCAGATATCCACTACAGCACCATAGGCATGCGGTGCGCTCCCGCCCCGGAAGGAATAGAGAAACTGTACCAGAAACATCTTGCAGAACAACAGAAAAGAGCGGCGTAGCCACAGCTGCGCCGCCCAAATAAATAGAACTGCTATTTTTATCCAAAATGAACTCTGTGTATACGCCTTCGGAGGACACGCTTACACCGTAAAATCAAACGTCAAGGTTGTTCCGTCATATAATACAATCGTCAACGTATGGCTGCCCGCAGGTATGGAAACCGACTTATCCATCACTGTGAGAGTGAGCACATTGCGCTCCAGTCCTCCTTCAGAGCTATATACCGCCTCAAATCCCAACTTTTGGCTAATCCCGCTGATCTGGGTCTCGCCATTGTCGTAAAGCCCATCTATGGTTTGGTTGAACACCACCTTAAGCTTTGCATTGTCCGAAGTCTTGAGAACAGTTACTTCCGTGATCTTGGGCTGGGAAGTATCATCGGGAGCCGGATCGGTATATTCGGGAATCTGCTTATAGCTGTAGAAATCCTCTCTATTGCCCTTGGCATCCTCCGATACATAGCAGAACCATTGTCCCTCCTTTACGCCCTCAATCCTTACATAATTCAAGCCGTACCCTATGGAAAGCTTCGTACCATTGGCGTAAATCTGTGCAGGATCCTTGGCAGCGGTGGTTCCCTCCCCCTCTACCTCGTCCTGAATCGCATAGTAAAGTATTCCTGCCTCGTCCGAGTTCACAGTAACCTCTATGGTGTTCGCGTCTTTCCACTCAATGCTTCTTGCATTGACTCTGGGCGCCTGCAGGTCAAGGTAGCACGTACCTTTTAACTGTGTACCGTCCTTTAGGTTGATCAGAATCGTATACGTATTATTGCCTTGAGGGATGCTGTTTCTCTGCATATACACACGGTAAGTCTTGTTGTCGGAAGTGCTGACCTTTTCAAGAGTCGTCTTGTTCAACGGACAGCTAATGTCAAACTGCCCCAGAGTCAGGCTTTCCGCAGTGGCGGTCTCCAGCTCTATCTCGAATCCATATAGGAATTCATTGTTTCCCTGCTTCTCGGCAAACGCCTCGGCCCTTTTGATTGCGCCGGTCTTGTCTACGCTGATTTCCCCGTCAATGGTAAGGCTGTTTACCAAAGTGGCCTTTCCCTCCGTATTGACAGCCACATAATACATGGTATACGGCATACCCTCCGCCAGACCGGTAACGGCAAAGACATTCTCGTGTTGCTTCATCTCTGTCTTCACACCGTCCCTAATGATTTCAGCCTCCGTTACTTCCGCCGCTTCCGTCACGGAAGCCGCCCGGGCCAAAGCCCTCCCGTTTTCTCTTAAAATATAGTAAAAATAACCAGGTTCGTCTGAATTATAGGTAATTCTGGCCTCGCCGGCACTTGTGCGGACAGCGTTAATGCCTGCAATCTGCGCGCAGTCCGTCCTATACGTAAAGACCTTTGAGATTGCTGTTCCGTCTGCAAGAGTGATCTGTATATCATATTCCTGATCCCTATAGTAGGTAGTCGCCAGATCATAAACCATATTGTCACTAGTGGACACGGACAAGATCGTCATATCGGATCCGCCGCTATTGCATATGATGCTGAACGCGCCCAGCGCAAGAGGCTGTTCCGTCTTCTGATTCAAAGTGACCCTGATACGACCGTTACCGATAACCTCAACTTTCTGAATGGTGAAAATTACTTTTTCCGGCTCCGAATAACTGTAATTTCTCGCCTCTTCTTCCGCCCTTACAGCAGCCTCGCTTCTGCCCTCCCTGCCTTCCTTCTTCCCATATTCCTCATAGTGCTTGTAAGCCGCCAGTATATCATTGCCAAAGGCCGCCTGCAGTTCGTTGTATCTATTGAGATAATCCACTGGATGAAAGTCGGTGCCGTTGTCTCTGTCTTCAAAGGCTCCATAGATAAGATAATGCTCAATATAAGCATCCCAGTCATCCCCAAACGCATCCTGAAGATCCTGATATTTCTCCCTATATTTGACTATGTCTATCATCTCATTCATTCCCCTGCCCTCGGAGAGTCCATAGGTCATGAAATGCTTCAGCAGAGCCTCTCTATCATAGCCAAAAGCTGCCTTAAGATCCGGATACTTATCTGCATAATAATGTTCGTCAAAAACATCTTCTATGCCCGCTGCCTGAGTGTAGCTGATGCTGCCCAGAGCTATCGCTCCGGCGGCGGCCACAACCAGCATTCTCCGGCCCTTTTTTGCCGCCCTTGTAAGTCTTTTCTTAAATACTTCGCTCATTGCCTTGTTTTTCCCTTCTCCTTTTCCTATAAATTTGTCTTTTTCCATAAATATCCTGCCCTGAAACTTTTGCCTATTATAATACTTTTTTGCCCCAGCGTCAAGCAATGGACAGCCCCGGCGCTTCCCTATGACAGAGGACATCCGCAGCATTTGTATTACAACTCGAGGGCAGCAAGCGCACAAACTGCAGACTAAGGCAACAAATAAGCGAGAGTGAACAGTGGTGTAAAAAAGCTGCACGGGCTGCAGAACTCAGGCGTTCATCAATTTTTCCACCTCAGCAGCTGAGGGCATCACCCTCAGCGCTCCCTTTCTGGTAGTGATAATGGAAGCCGCCGCATTTGCATAAGTCAGCATATCCCTCAGATCGTTTTCGGTGAGATTTCCAAGTCCCCTTTCCAGAACAAAGTGCAGACAGCAGGTGAATATTCCGATGCGGCGGAGCCGCCTGTCCGGTGTGGCGTGAGCCACCTGTCCGGACAAGCGTGAGCCACTGGTAAGTTTGTACCTTTACAATTACATACAGTCAGATTCTTTCAGCCCATATACTTCCCGCATGGAGATATCCTTTGATGGATCGACGGGGATGATGTCTATCATGTAGGCATCGTGTACGATACGGTCAAGGATCGCATCCGCGAGTGGGGAGGCGTCCCCTCCGAGCTGCTCATACCATCCGTCTCGTTGATATTGTGAGCAGAAGATGGTGGAGGATCTCTTCCTCCGGCAGTGCAGGAGTTCAAAGATGTCCTTCTGTTCCTCCTCTGTTGGATAGTTGGAATAGGTGACTTAGAAAATATCCATTATTCAAGGGTTTC
>OFGO01000828.1_pt1 | contig 26508 bp, 23 predicted proteins | sample 1521761 | NCBI WGS metagenome assembly OFGO01 (sample SAMEA3504128, study PRJEB24116) | mouse gut metagenome | biome: mouse gut; feature: mouse-associated habitat; material: faeces | place: Denmark | collected 2011
TGCGTAAGGTACGATAACATGTTATCATAGCTATAGCGGCCTGGTTTTGGTTTTTCGATAATCTCCGGGGAAATGCCGATGTATTTTTCCATCTGCTCGGTTTTATGGTAATAGGCCTCCCCTGCCCCACGGTGCATCCAAATCCCTGCCCTGGGATTCAGCACGGCGAAAGCCGCCAGACCGCCCCCGTGGTCATAATGTCCGTGGCTTAGAATCACCGTGTCCACCCGGCGCAGATCAATGCCCAAAACTACAGCATTTTTGAGAAAGGCCTCCGATGCCCCGGTATCTGCCAGAAGTTTATGCTTTTTCGTCTCAATATAGAAACTTAGTCCGTGTTCCCACACACATCCTTCCGCCCCTTTTGTATTCTCCATCAGGTTGATGATTCTCACGGCTGTCCTCCTGTTCCCGGCAATCCTCCCCGTTTTTCGTAAGTCCCGCAAAATTGCAATTATTGGCTTCGCGAGAGGGGCTGTCTGAAATGTTACCATTTTTCCCCAGGGATCAATGGATACGCAGATCCTGCCCCAAAGCAATATGCTCATATTTATCCCGGCCGATGATTTGGAATCCAAATCGTTCATACAATTTCAATGCCACTTCGTTCCCTTCCACCACAGAGACCACCACAGCGTCCGCATCCCCCAAGGGCTTCCTTTTCACATAATCCAGAAACAGCTGAATCGCCCCAGTGCCATATCCCTTTTTCTGATATTCTTTATCCACCAATATCCGGAACAGCTCATATACCATCTTCTCCTGGAAAACAGGAAAACCTTCCCCTTTTACATAGCGTATTTCCACCAGGCCAACCGGATTCGGGCCATGGCACAAAGCATAAGTCACCGTAATTTCTTCTTCAAATAAATCACTGTAAGATTGCGCCAGAGAATCCACAAAAGGCATCACATAACCCTCCTGTGTTTTCAGCAGCTCCATTGCGATGATCTTCCTGGCATGTTCCCCATGGATCTTCTCGAAATGAATCCCTTTTTCATCTCCAATGATACTTTCAGGATATTTTTTTGCTTCCCTTATCTTTGCGGTAAATTCACCAACGGCAGCATATGGTATCTTTTCAAATTCGCTGTCCGGCAGCGCTGTCTCACAGCAGTGCAGTTTCCTGGACGCCGTCACTTCCCCATCAGTGACCTCCCTGTCAAAACCGGCATGTAAGAACAATTTATCCGCCGCCAGATTCGAAGCCTTATAGGTCCCGGTTACCGTTCCCCGGCCAAACCGGACAGAAATCCACTTCATCATCTCTGACAGAATTTTTGTTCCATATCCCTTATTCTGCTCTGATTCATGCACAATCAACTTGCAGATCTCATAGCTTTCCCCATTGCAGTTTACCTGGACATATCCTGTCACTTTGCTGTCTTCATACACCAGGAACGGTATGGGAAGATAGGCTTCATTCACCACAGCCACATAATTATTCACCATATCAAAGATGTGATGCTTTACATATTCCCATTGCTCATATTTGGCAGAAACCTCAAATATATCCTCGAAATTCTTATCTGTTACATAGCAGAACTTCAACATGCCCTTCCTCCTTTGATTTTTCTATAGATACTCATTTTGTATTCTATATCTCCAGTAGTCTCTGTTCTACCGCATTCTTTTTTCGAAAAATAAATGCGCCCTGCCAAATTTTTATTTTTCACCCACAGCTCTGCAAAACCTTTTCCACTTCCGCCCAGTTTTCCACCGTAAGCACCCCTTCCAGAATCATCTTTGGTTTTCTCATCTCTCTGTACCTTCCAGGCTGCCGCAGGCTTCCTGCTGCCGAAATCCCGAGGATATGGCCTGAACGGGACATACCTCCCTGCACTTTCCGCAGCGGATACATTCCGGATCATTGCAGTTCTTTGTCACCTCCACCGCCATGGGGCAGACCTTTTCACACTTTTTGCAGCCCACGCATTTGGAGGCATCCAGATTCATCTGATAAAAGCTGAACCGGTTGAACACCGAATAAAACGCTCCCAGGGGGCAGAGATATCTGCAAAAGGGGCGGTGAACCACCATGCAGGCGCCGAGAATCACTGCCATCACCCCCAGTTTCCATTGAAAAAGCGCCCCTGCAATCTCCCGGAGCGTGGGGTCCGCAAGCAGCAGGGGAATGCCGCCCTCCAGGGTTCCCGCCGGGCAGAGATACTGGCAGAAATAAGGCGGCGTCACCCCTGTCTCCGTCACCGCAAAGGCCGGAAGCAGAATCACCAGGACTGCCAGAATCACATATTTCAGATATCTGGCGGGTTGATCGATCTTTTTGGGCACCTTCCACTTGGGAAGGGGAATTTTATGCAGCAAATCCTGCACCAGGCCAAAAGGGCACAGCAGGCCGCAGACCACCCGCCCAAGGACAATGCCAAACAGCATCAGCATGCCCAGTACATAAAAGGGAAAATGATGCTTCATGCCCCCCAGGGAGGCCTGCAGCGCGCCGATGGGACAGGCCCCCAGTGCCCCGGGACAGGAATAACAGTTCAGCACGGGAACGCATACTGCCTTGCTCTTCCCCGTGAAAATACGCCCCTTCCCGAAACCGATAACATACCCGTTAAACAGCACCGCTGCCGCCAGTTGAATAACCCGCTGTCTGGAAATCCTGCCTTTCAGCCGATTCCGATGCATTCCAGGCATATCCGCACCGCCTTTCCCAACACTTCCGCCTGTTCCTGTCTGCCCAGTCCGATTCCCATCAAGACCAAAGCAGCCAGAAGTACGCAGAGCCGTAATATTTTAATCTGTCTGCCGTCATTCTTCCTCTGTTCCAATGCTGATTTCCGCCTTTCCCATACCCGTCAGGATATCGTTGATGCGCTGTGAATAAAATTCTGACAGGTTCTCCTTTCCGCCCACTACAATATCTCCTGCCATATTCCCCTCTGCATCCACAAATACCGTTGTGGGCGTATAGCGGAGTTCACTGCTCAAGGTCACCAGATCTCCGTCTCCCCACACCAGAGTGATCCCCTCAAATCCGGATTCCTCCAACACATATTCCACCAGTTCCTCGCTGCCTCCGCCGTCCAGGCACACCGTAATCAGCTGCACATTGTCCGGCAGGGCCTTTTCCAGTTCCGCCAGATCCGGCATTTCCGCAATACAGGGCCTGCAGGACAAAGCCCAGAAATTGATCAATGTCAGGTCCTTATCCGCGAAATCCTCCTGGGTAAACGTGCTTCCGTCCAGAGCCGTGGCGCCGGAATTAATCAGGTGGATAAATCCATCCGCATCCTTTGCTTTGCCTTCAATCGTATAACCGGTTGCTTTTTGAACCGCATCGCCGCTCCAGTAGGTACGCACGTCGGCGAATATCTGGGCGCGGTTGGTAAGCAGTTTCATAAACAGCATTCCCAGACCATTCAGAATATCGTTCTCCGTCGCCAGGATATAGGGCTCCCTTGCGCCGTTCCAGTCAAAGGAAGTATTCAGCATTGCCTCCGGAAAATCACAGTTGGGATAGAAATCCGTCCACTGTCTCTGTCCCTGGAAGCCTGCGGCGATGGCATTATGTCCCACCATCTCCTCCTCCCGTCCTTCCGGCAGGTTCTTGTTGCCGTTCATCAAATCCTTGATGATACACATCATCTTGACCACGAATTCCCAATCCTGGTCCTTCTGTTCCCGGGTCTTCTGAACTGCTTCCGGATTCTTGTCAAACCCTTCCTTACAATATGTCTTCACCCAGGCCAGTGCCTTCTCATATTCCTTCTGGTCATAAATGCCCTCTGTCATGCGGCGGATAATCTCCACCTCATCCACGGATTCCACGCGCATTCCAAGGTATTCCTCAATGAATGCGGGATCCATGATGGAACCGCCGATCCCCATGCAGATAGAACCGATCTGCAGATAGGATTTTCCGCGCATAGTGGCCACTGCCACTGCGGCCCGGCCGAAACGGAGCAGTTTTTCCTTCACATCCTCAGGAATGGAAGTGTCGTCTGCCTCCTGTACATCATGTCCGTATATACCGAATGCGGGAAGCCCCTTCTGGGCATGTGTTGCCAGTACGGATGCCAGATACACCGCACCCGGACGCTCCGTGCCGTTAAATCCCCAGACACCCTTTATGGTATTGGGATCCATGTCCATGGTCTCTGCCCCATAACACCAACAAGGTGTAACCGTCAGGGTAATGTCCACGCCTGCCTTGCGGAACTTGTCCGCACATGCGGCCGTCTCGCCCACTCGTCCGATGGTGGTATCCGCAATCACGACCTTTACCGGTTCTCCGTTGGAGTAACGTAAGTTCTCCTGGAAAAGGGCCGCTGCAGCCCTGGCCATGTTCATGGTCTGCTCTTCCAGCGATTCCCTCACTTTCAGATATCCCCTCCTGCCGTCAATGGTAGGGCGGATACCGATTACCGGATAATCGCCAATCAACCTGTTCTCTGCCATTTTGATTCCTCCTTCAAAATAATTCCCGTCAGCCAGATATTTCCATACCGGATGTACTCAAACCCCGGGCATCTGCCTTTGTGTCTGCCCTATCCAATCATGGGATTCATGGCCATTCGGCCCCTTCAAACCGTAATTATGGACTTATAATACCTTATTCCATGATCTCGTGCGCACCAGCGCACATGGATTCAGTAGTTGACACCGTTCTTCCTTTGTGTCAAACGGTATCCGTCTTCACGCCATAATTATGGACTTATTATATCATATTACCCACACTTTTCAAGCATCATCTTGCCCGGAAATGCAAATGTTACAAAATTACCTTGTCATATTATATTTTTATTTACAATTCCCGTAATCATATGCTATAATACTTTAGCACTTTAAACTTGCAGTGCGTCACACCAGAAAACACATATGAGGAGGCAATATGAAACTACTACTACTGATCATCTATTTTGCGGTCCTGATCGCCATAGGACTTTACTGCCGCAAACACGCCACTGATGTCAACGGCTTTGTACTGGGAGGCCGTTCCGTAGGGCCCTGGCTGACTGCATTCGCCTATGGCACTTCCTATTTCTCCGCGGTAGTCTTTGTGGGATATGCCGGTCAATTCGGCTGGAAATACGGTATCGCCGCCACCTGGGCCGGAATCGGCAATGCCATCATCGGCTCCCTTCTGGCCTGGGTGGTGCTGGGACGCAGGACACGGATTATGACCCAGCACCTGGACTCTGCCACCATGCCCCAGTTCTTCGGGGAGCGTTTCGGAAGCCGTCCCCTGAAAGTGGGCGCTTCCGTCATTATTTTTATTTTTCTCATTCCTTACACCGCTTCCCTTTACAACGGGCTGTCCAGACTGTTCGGAATGGCATTTGACATCGACTATTCCGTCTGCATCATTCTGATGGCAGTGCTGACCGCCATCTATGTCATCGCAGGCGGATATATGGCCACCGCCATCAATGATTTTATCCAGGGCATCATCATGCTGGCGGGCATTACCACCATCATTGCCGCCGTACTGAAGGGCAAGGGAGGTTTCATGGAGGCGCTGGATCAGCTGGCGAGAGTCACGGACGAATCGGTTGCCACCACTCCCGGCGTCTTTTCCTCCTTCTTTGGCCCGGATCCTCTCAACCTGCTCTTCGTCGTGATTCTGACTTCCCTGGGCACCTGGGGGCTGCCGCAGATGGTACAGAAATTCTATGCCATCCGAAATGAGGAAGCCATCAAAAAGGGAACCATTATCTCCACCCTGTTTGCGCTGGTAGTAGCCGGGGGCAGCTATTTCCTTGGCGGATTCGGCAGACTCTTTTCCGATCAGATTGATGTGGCAGCCAATGGCTTCGATTCCATAATCCCCACCATGCTGTCAGGCCTGTCCCCTCTGCTGATCTCCCTGGTGGTGATTCTGGTGCTGTCCGCCTCCATGTCCACCCTGTCCTCCCTGGTGATCGCGTCCAGTTCCACTTTGACCATTGATTTTCTGAAGGAACTTTTTTTCCGGAAAATGAGTGAGAAAAAGCAGGTTCTTTGTATGCGGGGACTGATTGTGGTATTTATCGCAATTTCGTCTATTCTGGCCCTGATCCAGTATAAAAGTTCCGTAACCTTTATCGCACAGCTGATGGGAGTGTCCTGGGGCGCCCTTGCCGGCTCCTTCCTGGCGCCTTTCCTGTATTCCCTATATTCCAAACGGGTTACAAAAGCTTCCTGCTGGGCATGTTTCCTGTTCAGCAGCATATTGATGGTCGCCAATATCTTTTTCCGCCCTTCCTTCCCGGAAATCATGCAGTCTCCCATCAACTGCGGCGCCATTGCAATGCTGGCAGGCCTGGTTATTGTCCCTCTGGTGAGTCTTTTCACACCCAGGCCGGACCAAAAGCTTGTGGACAATGCTTTTGCCTGCTATGAAATCAAGACGGAAGTCTCCCAGAAAACAGCGCTGGGAAAGAAATAAACAAACAGATTTTCAGCCTGACGGCATATTTCAAAAAACGGGACTGTCACATTTCACATGCGGCAGTCCCGTTTTCATATACATTATTCATTTTCATGTACAATATTAATTATTGATCAGCTTGTCGTCCTCATTGTTCCAGCTGTACAGCTTGCGGATTTCCTCACCCACCTTCTCCGAAGAGTGCTCCGACGCAAGTTTTCTCATGGCCTTGAAGTGAACCTGGCGTCCTGCGGGAGACATGTCAAGCAGGAACTCCTTTGCGAAAGTTCCATCCTGGATATCACTTAAGATCTTCTTCATGGCCTTCTTGGTTTCCTCGGTAATCACCTTGGGTCCGGTAATGTAGTCGCCGTATTCTGCCGTGTTGGAAATGGAATACCGCATTCCCGCAAAGCCGCTCTGATAGATCAGATCCACAATCAGCTTCATCTCATGGATACACTCAAAATAAGCGTTTCTCTCGTCATATCCTGCCTCCACAAGGGTCTCAAAACCTGCCTGCATCAGCGCGCACACGCCGCCGCAGAGAACTGCCTGCTCACCGAAAAGATCTGTCTCTGTCTCGGTGCGGAAAGTGGTCTCCAGAACGCCTGCCCTTGCGCCGCCGATTCCCAGGGCGTAAGCCAGGGCCATATCCTGCGCCTTGCCGGTGGCATCCTGCTCCACCGCGATCAGGCAGGGAACGCCTTTTCCTTCCTGGTATTCGCTTCTCACGGTATGTCCGGGTCCCTTGGGTGCGATCATGGTCACATCCACGTCCGCCGGAGGAACGATACAGCCGAAATGAATATTGAAACCATGGGCAAACATCAGCATATTTCCGGCCTCCAGATTGGGCTCGATATCCTTTTTGTACAGATCCGCCTGTTTCTCGTCATTGATCAGAATCATAATGATATCTGCCTGCTTTGCCGCCTCTGCCGCGGTGAAAACCTCAAATCCCTGCTTTACCGCCTTGTCCCAGGATTTGGATCCCTCATACAGGCCGATAATAACATGACAGCCTGACTCCTTCAGATTCAGCGCATGGGCATGTCCCTGGCTGCCGTAACCGATAATTGCAATGGTCTTTCCCTCCAAAAGGGATAAATTACAGTCTTCCTGATAAAAAATCTTTGCCATCTTCCTCTCCTCCGTTTGGTTTTTTCATGATAAATTTCTATAACTGACAGGTTTTCCCTGGAGCTAATCAAATTTGACCACAGGTTCCGTCCCCCTGCCAAGACCCGCAATTCCCGTCCTGGCCTGTTCCAGAATCTCGTATCCGCCCAGCAGGTCTATGAATGCCTCAATCTTCTGCTGGTTGCCCGTAAGCTCGATCATCAGGCTCTCAGGTGCCACATCGATAATCTTGGCACGGAAAATGTCGGCTACCGCAATGATGCCCTGCCGCTGTTCTGCCGTTGCCCTGACCTTGATCATGATCAGTTCGCGGTATACACTTTTTTCCGGTTTTAACTCCTTGATATTCCGCACATCCTCCAGCTTTGAAAGCTGCTTCTCAATCTGTTCCAGAATCTCGTCGTCTCCGGACGCCACAATGGTAATGCGTGTAATCCTGGGATCCGATGTGACTCCCGCAGTGATGCTTTCCACATTATAGCCCCTTCTCGCAAAAAGGCCCGCAATCCTGCTCAGGACACCGGACGTATTGTTTACAAGCAACTGGAATACTTTTTTCTGCATCCTTTCGCCCACCTCTCTCTTCTCTCCTGAAAACTTCTTATTATCATACCAATTTCCCCGGAAAATGTCAATAAAAACACCGGACCCGCGGCATGTCATTTTGGAAACAAATGGAAATAGGGGAGAAAACGCCCGTATCAGCCGGCCCGTCAGTCACATTCCCGCACATCAATGACCACATATTCGGAACGGCAGCCGGTCTTAAACTTTATGGCCCAGTCGGAAATGCCGGAGGTGACAATAAAACCGGTATTTCCCCTCTTTTCCAGTCCGTAGCTTTTATCGTCCAGCCCCAGCCACTGGCCCATGCGGTGAAAAGGAAACAGCTGGCCCCCGTGGGTGTGTCCCGACAGCACCAGATCCACCCCCGCAGCCTCCTGGGCATCATAGTCATGGGGCTGATGGTCAAGGACAATACTGTATTTGTCCGGGTCCAGGCCGGCTGTCAGTTCCTCCATGGAGGCCCTTCCCCATTCCGACCGGTCCTGCCTTCCGATCAGGCAGAACCCCTCACCCAGCAGCACTGTCTCGTCCTGCAGCACCGTCACATTGTTTTTTTCCAGTTCCGCTATCAGATCCCATCCGTTGTAGCCGCGGTATTCCGGACCGTAATAGCCCTTGTCATGATTCCCGAAAACATAATATACGCCATATGTTGTCTCCAGGGTGCCCAGCGCCGCACAGGCAGCCTCCATGTCCTCCTTCATGGTATCGTCATCCACATAGTCTCCGGTGATTACCACAATGTCCGGCTGCTCCGCCTGCATGTCCTCCACCCATCTCAGAAATCCCTCCCCGCTGAAGGTATTTCCCACATGGGAATCCGCAAACAGCACGATGCGCAGACTGCCCACCGGCTTCTCCGTTTCCAGGACATAGCCGGTCCGCCAGACATGGTTTGCCAAATACCAGCCGCAGGTCAGGTAAACTGTTGTAATTCCCAACGCAAAAAAGCCTGCATAATACCCCGCAAGCTTCTTCCCACGTCCTTTTTCCACCATTCTGCAGACAATATCGCACAGCAGCCAGACAAAGGCCAGATGCAGAATCCCCAGTTCTGCGCTGATTGCGCCAAGGCCTGCCCACATACCGGCTGCAATCACCGACACACATACAAGGCCCAGGCAGAAACCGGCCCATTTTCTTCCCCTGGCGGCCCTTTGAAGCGCCCGGAACCTGGCAAATCTGCCCGCAAGATATAAGACAGCCAGAATCGTACCCAGGATCAGCCCACCCAAAATCAGTCCCCACATGTTTTCTCCCTATCCTTCCCATTCCGGACACCCGGAAAATCTCTTTCGCATTATTATAAAAGATTTTCCGGGAAAAGTACATTAAAATCTTCCTCCGTCCGGAAAAATCAGGGAAACCTGGGCTTATTTGTCCGAATTGATCTGAAATACATTTAAAAATACACTGTTTTCCGACATTATTTCAACATTACATAATAATCCTGATAAACTTTCCGGTCATCGCCCCCTGTCAGTTTTTCTTCCGAATAAGAAAATCCGGCCCGCTCTGCCGCCTTTTTCCGTTCACCGGCAAAGGCGGGAATCTTGGTGGCGATCATGCCACAGTCAAACAGGGCAAACGCCGGCTGGATTATCATGGACAAAATCTCCAGAATTTCTTCCTCATGTTCATAATCACTCCGCAGATCCAGCCGCAGCAGTCCGCAGTTGTCAAAGTAATCCCCCGCATGCCGGTTAAATAATTCAATGGTCCCCACTGCCTGCGGAATCCTTTTGTCAATAATCGTCCAGCGCACGAATCTCCTTCTCCGATATTCCTGCAGCCAGAATTCTATGGCACCCTGCATATGTTCCAGCTGTGTGTAATGAAACTCACTGCTACAGTTATCGCTGTTAAAAAACGGCACAGCCTTCTCGTCGGAATACACAAGAAATAAATCCCGGTCGTCGGAAGGCATAATCAGCCTTATCAGGTAGTTTTCATTTTCAAATACAGGACAGTTCACATATGGATCAGTCATGGCAGTTCCTCCGTTTCTTTTTTTCTTGTAAGCACCAGGCCAGACCGGGCAAAACTGACTTTATATATTCCAGCCCGGGCATAAAGTCATATTTCACGGGAATCCCGCAAAATGTTTCGGCCGGTATGTTTCAGTACTTTCACAGTATACCATCGTATGTACGACAGCTGTATGTCATAGTTTATAAAAGAATCAAAAGGATTTTCCATCTGCCGGCATATAAGTGTCCAGGTATTCCAGAACTTTTTCCATATACTCTTTGAACCTGTTTGTATCATTCTGCAGACCATGCCCGGAGTGTTCAAACACTATGTATTCATGGGGAACATGATGCTCCTCCAGCGCCGCAGCCAGACGCCGGGATGCGCCAAATGCCTGCAATTTATCCCAGGAACCGTAAGCGCATACCGTGGGAACGGAATCTTCATTGATCCACATCGCGGCGGAAATGTCTTTCATTTCTTCCAGATATGCGCCGGTCCCGAACATATCTGCCGTAATCTTTTTGCCTGCCATCACAGAAAATAAGCCTGCCATTTGACTGTAATCCATGTCCGGGTCAACGGCAACGGGATCCTCCGGGTCTGCGCCCAGGTTGATCCAGTCCTCCAGGTAAAAGCAGGAGGGCCCAACCGCCCCAAATACCATCTTCACCGGTACCGGGGATGTCACCGCATCGCGATATGCGTACAGCATGGCAAGACAATGCCCTGCAGAACCGCCCGACACCGCCATCTCATTGATATGGTATCCCAGTTTTTCTGCCTCGTCAATCACAGACGGAATGCTCTCCCTGATTTCCACGGACTGCGTGTACACATTGGCGTCCGGGTGCTCCTGGTCAGACAAGGTATAATTTATCCCGGCCGCCACATAGCCTCTGGAACAGAGCCACTGCAGCATTGACGCGTCCCCGCTCTTATCACCGGAGGTAAAGCCCCCCGCGTGCAGATAAACCACAAGCCCGTAATTTTCTTTGCTTTTGTCAGCAGGCACATAGAGGTCAAATTTGTTAGCCTCACCGTCCCCATAGGCCAGGTCTCTGTAAACCCTTCCCACGGAATCATTCCAGGCCACGGTATATTTGTCCCCCAGCGGATTATAGGTCATCTTCACCACTGCCGATACCACAAAACTCACAAGAAATGCCCCCGCATAAAGAAATCCCCACATAACGGCTCCCCTCTTCTTTTGCTTTCTTTCGTTTTTCTTTTCAGTATTTTCCACAACCGTTTTCTTTGCCAAGACCGGATTCATAAAAAATTACCTCCCAGCAATGTGCCTCCCAGCAGAAGGTTCATCACCGCCCTTACGGCCAGACGTCCCAGAACCGCCCCCGCAAGGATAACTGCCAACAGAATCATCACGCGTTTTTGTGTAAGTGTCATTTTCTCATCTCTCCTTTATTTTTTTACCGACATTTTTACCCTCAGTGGACCATGGGACCACTGGCCCGGCAGCACATTGATGAAACATTTGTAATGTCAACAAAATTGTATCAGCGCGGCACTTCTTTGTCAAGCAGACGAAAAAAATGATACAGATCCCGAAAAGTGTTTCAGCGGCAGACCGCCGGATCAGAATCCTCATATTCATACTCAAAAGACGCTTTGTCTGTCTCAAAGGCCAGAAGCGTACTGTTATCCCTGCGAAACCGAAAGCGCGCCCTGCAGACCGCGCTTTCATGAATTGTTCTCACCATATCTCCCTTTGCCGGCGCCTTTAGGGACTTTTCATTTCCTTTCAGAAGCTCTGCCTCCAATTCCAGATTTCCCTGGATTACCCTGACCAGCCCCTCCCGAATCCTGACCACTTTTGCCCCCAGATAAGTGGCCAGTCTGTACTCCCTGCCATTCAGGAGCACAATTCCGATGACTCCCCGAAAGCAAAGACCTGCCAGGGGAATGCGGGCAACGGACAGCATCAACGCGCCTCCCGGGAAACTGCAGTGCGTCCAGATATATTCCTCCGGAAAAGACCTGCCCCTGTCTCCTTCCCAATATCCCTGCGCCCGGTCAAAGGAATATACCTCCCCGTTAATCTGCACGGTTCCGCGCACCATGTGCTTCATGCTCCAGATGCTGTGTCTGCATTCCAGAAACGGTACAAGGGCAAACGGTCCCATGATATCGTATTTCAAAGGAAAAAGAGAACCAAAGTCAAGCCACCCTTTTGCACTCAGCCCCTGCGCAGATATTGCCAGCCGGATTCCCCTCTCCCCAAACCTATTCTTTCCAATGGAAATCGTTTTTCCCTTCCGGCAAAACGCCTGTGCAGGAAATGTGACTGCCCATGACTGCTTTTCAGTAATAATCTGTATGGAGCAGGTCCTTTCCCTTCCGGTCCGGTGAACCGCCGGTATCACTGCCAAAGTCTGTGTATTGGACTGGCATTTGAAATACCAGCCATAGAAGAATCCCTTCTTTCCCAAAATCATCCCTGCTCCTTTCCGCCCGCTCCGGCCAATGCCCAGACTCCATCTTTGCCCTTTGCCCTGTCTGTCCTCATAGGTCCCGTCTCCTGCAGTCAGTCTGTGCCGGGCCATCTATGAGATGTCCTTCCATGTCAAACCTTGATCCATGACAGGGACAGTCGTAGCTTTCTTCATCCGGATTCCATTCCAGCCGGCATCCCATATGGGGGCAATTGGGAATGATTTTTTCTTTTCCGGAAGGCAGAAGATGCTTTGCCAGTCCTTTCATCGTACAAGCCCCATGCACTGCCAGTTCTTTCGCCGCCTGTGCCGTAAAATGTCTCCGGGGTGAGAAAATATCTGCCTCGGGACAGTCCTGCCCGCCAATCAGTGCCGTCAGAATACGTGCGCCAGCCATGGCCGTGGTCATGCCCCATTTTCCAAATCCCGTGGCCACATACCATTCCGGTTTTTTTCCGGAAAATCTCCCGATATAGGGCAGCCCGTCCAATGTCATACAGTCCTGTGCCGACCACCGGAACACTTCATGGCATCCGGGATAGATTTCCCCTGCCTTGCCAGAAAGCGCCTCATAACGGCCTTCTCCATTTTCTTTCTTACGCCCCGTCCGGTGATGCCCGCCGCCAAGCAGCAGCAGATTCCCGCAGCTTCGGAAGGAAAGTCCGTCCCGGTCTATCCCCAGATACATGCCCTCCGGTGTTTCTGCCCCTTTCAATGCCACCACATAACTTCTCTCCTGATACATCCGGGCAAAATAATATCCGGGCACATTGACAAAGGGAAAATGCGCGGCAAATACAATGTGCTCCGCCGTCACACAGCCCCTGTCTGTCTCCACCCTTTTGTCCTCTGCCCTCAGTACCCTGGTCTGCTCGTACACTTCCACTTCTTCTGCCATTTTCGCCAGAAATTTCAGCGGATGAAACCTTGCCTGGCCTTCAAACCTTGTCACACCGGCCACCGGAAACGGAAGTTCGCATTCCGTTCCGAAGGATGCTTTTATGCCCAGGGACTCTGCTGCCCGCGCTTCCCGTTCCAGTTGTTCTGTACCGGTCCGTGAATACAGACATGCCGGGCATCTGACAAAATCGCAGTCAATCCCTTTTTCCAGAATCAGCCTTTCATATTCCCCGATGGCGGCTTCATTTGCGGCGGCGTAATGCCCTGCCATCCCGCGGCCAAACATCCGGATCATCCGGTCATAAACCAGCTGATGCTGGGATGTGATTTTTGCCGTAGTATTTTTTGTCTGTCCGCTCCCGATTCTGTCTGACTCCAGGACAACAGCCCGGATACCTGCCTGCTTCAGATAATATGCGGTCAGAATCCCTGTCAGTCCGGCACCGATGACAGCCACCGGCACTTTCATGTCTCCCGGAAGCGGTTCCCTTTTTCTGATTTCAGTATTTTCTACCCAGACAGACTCCATTTTGTACCTCCATATGTTCCGTTTCCGTGCCCTGCAGCCCGCTGCGGATAGCATATGTCAAAATACAGTTATTATACAGTTTCCGGCAAAGCAGTCTGCAAAGAGAGGCAGGTACCCTCTTTTTGGCATTGGAATGATCCTGACACGAAAAAAGCCCGGACACAGGCCGTGATTTTCACAGCTTATATCCAGGCTTCCTATATAATTTATATTTTGTACAATTTTTATTTTCGCAGCATGAGGCCGGAATCCGCAGCGTGCAGAACCTTACATTACAAGGCATTTTCCCATTCATCTTTCAGCTGTCTTATCGACTGCTGCCGCTGAAGTCTGTCATCACTCACGGCTTTTGCGGCAACCTCAAAGAGACTTTCGCCAAGCTGCCACTTGTCCCTTGTGCGGTTATATCCGCCAAAAAGTGCAAACGCCGTGGCACCCATCGTATAAACATTCGTTATCTCGTCAATGGCTGCCCCCGCTTGAAATTCCTCCGGCGACTGAAAGAGGGAACTGCCCCACATACGTCCCATATCATTAATACAGGGCTGTTTCCGGAAAAAGTCAATGTCACAGAACGTGGTCTGGCCATTTTCAAAGTCATACATAATACTGCCGTCATAAAAGTCAATGGCAACATATTTCTGTGATGCAACATATTCAAAGAAATCCAGTAAGTCACGAAAAACTGTCAGTCTGGCATCCACGGGAAGATTCATAAAGCGGCGGTGGGCCGCAGGGTACATTCTTCCCATACAGTCGCCGTCAGCCCACTTAAACACCATGGCAAATCCGCCTCCCATCTCCCTGGCTTCCAAAAATTCAATCAGACATTTGTGCTTCAGATCCCTGTATAGCGGCCAGGTTCCCTTTAATCTGGCGATGGCGTCAGCCGAATCCCCTTTGTATTGCTGGGTAAACGCACCGGCAAACTTGACGAAATAACGCTGCCCGTCCTTTTCGGTTCCGAAACAGATGTTTCCGGAATCCTGGTCGTCATAGACCTTGAACACCGTCCCATACGCCTTCAGAAAGCTGAAATCAAAAGCACTTTTCAGCTTGAAAGGAATCCCGTCAATGTACTGCAGATAATATCCTTTGAAATACCATGCGGGCACAGGATGACGCATATTATTGTACCAGGACAGAACATCTTTGACCTGGTCCAGCATTATGTCCACTTCGTCCTGTCCGAACGGGATTGCCCAGGAGACGGATGAAAGTGTATTGCTGGAAATATAAAGTGCAAGCAGCTTCCAGAACTCCGGCGGCACATCACCATCAAAATATCCGTTTACCATACCGGAGGCAAAGAGAGGCGCCTTCTGGGCGCACCACACGATGCGGTTAAACTCCTCCCACGGATCTCCGTAATCATACCGGTCAAAGTCAATGATCTGAAGTTTTCCGTTTCGGTCTATCATCATATTTCCGATATGATAATCTCCGTGCTGATACACCTGCGGCCTGTTCTTCAGCAAATGACGGGTTTCGTTTATGTAATCTATGAATGCCTGTCCGTTTTCGTATTTTATGGGACAGAGTCCGTAAATTCTGATTTTATGATCCATCTTGCGGTTGAAACGGATTTCCCAGTCTTCCTGCCCGGCGGGGGCAGGAAGCGAATGAATCCTGCGAAGAATATGTCCCGCTTCCAGACCATATACATACTGTTCCGTGTCAGAACAGTCACAGATAACCTGCTCGGCATCTTCTCCCTCAATCCAGCTCAAAATATAATAACCGCCCTCTTCACAGACACCAAATTCTATGGGCTGGCACATGGGCACGCCGGAAGAGACCGCCTGCTTCATCATCTGAAATCCGGACAGTTTCCTGTCATACTGTGAACTGTCGAAAACACACAATATAAACCGTTTCCCGTTCTCATCGGTGACACAGTATTTTTTATCTCCTGACCATCCCTTCCTGATTGGTTCTTTTGCTATAAAATTCATGCCTCTCTCCCTAAAAGTGTTCCGGAACAGCCACGGCACCTTTGAGCTGTTCAAAAGTCGGGACCTGACAATTCCTATTCTGTTTCGACATAACGGCAATTGCCTTTCTATATTTCGTCTGTATTTCTTGTTGATATTACTTCTTGCATTGTATCATACCCCATAAAACCCGTCAATCAGTCAAACAGAATCTCCTCCACCGTCACGAAAGTGTACCCCTCCTCCATCAGCTCGTCAATGGCCTGCAGCGCCGCCGTCACTGATGTGTCATAATAATCGTGCATCAGAATAATATCGTTTTCCCCTGTCTTGCTGACGATCTTTTCCGTAATACGCCCCACATTCCGGGAACTCCAGTCCAGGGGATCCACGGTCCACAGCACCGGAAACATGTTCAGCTCTTTTTCGAAACTTTTGTCCCAGCTTCCGTAGGGAGGACGCACATACTGTACCTCCTCCCCGGTAATTTCCTTCAGGATCTCATTGGTTTTAATCAGCTCCTCCCTGAACTTTTCACGGTTCTTCCTGGTCAGCTGGATGTGGCTGTATGTATGATTGCCGATCAGATGCCCCTCGTCCGCCATTCTTTTGATAATATCCGGATGTAGTTCCGCATGTTCCCCCGTGACAAAAAACGTGGCATGGATTCCCCTCTGCTTCAGGCCGTCCAGAAGCTGGGCTGTGTAAGAAGGATGCGGTCCGTCGTCAAAAGTAATTGCAATTTTCCGCACATCCTGGGCTTCCATTCCACTCCTCTCCTCCAGGGTCCGTATCATTCCGCTGTCCGCCGCCACGGTACTGCTGCGCAGCCCGCATAAAACCAAAAAAAGCAATCCTGCCGTCAAATCAAATAGTAGGATCACCCTTTTCCATCTCTTCATAAAAGTATCATTCCTTACTACAATACTCTTACCGTAATATATGCTGCCATTTCAGTGAAAATACTGCCATTTCACCTTCCGCGCCTTTTTCTTCCCTGCCTGTTCCAGGGCTTCCGCTTTTTGGCCCTGCACCGGTCCCTGCCAGAACATGTCTTATCATTGCTTTCTGGCAGCTGTGCGTCACAGTCTGCGGGATTGACAGCTTCCCGGAATGCATCTATACTGAGAAAGACTCATCACAGAACGGCATTCCTGAGTGCATCCCGCACACAGCTCTCTTTTTCGTGCAGAAAGTAAGAGGAAAAAACCAAAGCAATGGGATATACTAAAGCGTGTCTGACAGAAACATTTTCAGACATGCACTAAAACACATGGGAGGATTTAATATCATGGAATGGATTGAAAGGTTAAACCAGGCAATTGGTTATATGGAAGAACATCTGACGGATGAAATAGATTATGAGCAGCTTGGCCGTATCGCCTGCTGTTCTGCCTATCACTTCCAGAGAATGTTTGCCTATATGGCCGGTATTCCTCTGTCGGAATACATCCGCAGAAGAAGAATGTCCCTTGCCGCTGTAGACCTGCATGGAAAGGAGATGAAAATCATTGATGTGGCAGGCAGGTATGGCTACAGTTCGCCAACTGCATTTAACAGGGCGTTTCAGTCTGTCCACGGGATTGCCCCGTCTGCCGTAAAAAATGAAGGTGTATCCGTAAAATCATTTCCACCCATTACGTTCAAAGTCACAGTAAAAGGAGTGGAAGAGGGCACAAATCAGTCCATTCAGGAACTGGAGAGGCGAATTGTCACCGAATGGCTGCCGACCTCTGGATACGAGTATGGCAATGCTCCCGATGTGGAAGTTTATATCAGTCCCGACCCGCAAAATGCCCGGTATGAAGTATGGATACCCGTAGTAAAAAAATAAGAATGGCACACGAAACACCGGGGCACTTTCCTGACGGAAGGCGCCCCGGTGAGATTTTTGAGACCGGTCTTTGATTTATTTCTTCTTGAGAACCAGATGCTGGGGCAGTCCGTTTACCATGAACGGCTGGTAATCGCCCAGAATCAGGGGCTCTACATAATTGACAAATTCGTCAGTGACATAATTGCCTTCCTTGTTCATCCAGGAACGGGGAACAAGTTTTTCATTGTTGGCAATGCGATGTACATCATAAATGCCTGCGGAACTCATGTAAGGATCATCCGCCACACGGTCAATGACTACCATCTTGCCGGTATCTCCCTCGTCTGCCGCCTTCACTGCCGCACCGCCTACCATAAAAGCCTCGTCCACGTCCACACGGGATGCCATATGGGAGGCGCTTCTCTGTAAGGTGGAAAATTCAATGCTGCGGGTCTTGCAGCCTGTCTCCGCCCTCAGGAAGTTGGCCAGGTATGCAGCCGTTCCCTGCAGCTGCTTATGTCCGAAAGCATCCACATAATCCGCGCCGCCGGACAGTTCGCTGACATATCTGCCATCTGCCAGCTTGATACCCTCGGAAACGGCGATAATCACGGATTCTTTCTTCTTCAGAAGTTCCGTGGTATGTTTCAGGAACTTGTCGATGTCAAACACTACCTCAGGCAGGTAAATCAGGTCAGGTCCTTCACACTCCTCTGTCCTTGCAAGCGCAGTGGCACCGGTGAGCCAGCCCGCATTACGTCCCATAATCTCAAGAATGGTGATGGCTTCCTTGTCGTTATAGGTGAGGCCAAGCGCATCCCGGATGATCTCCTTGGTAGAAGCCGCAATATATTTTGCCGCGCTTCCGAAGCCGGGTGTGTGATCCGTAAGCGCCAGGTCATTGTCAATCGTCTTGGGCACTCCCAGGAACTTCTGCTCATGTCCCTTGATGATCGCATAATCCGACAGTTTCTTGATGGTGTCCATGGAGTCGTTTCCACCGATATAGATGAAAGCCTCAATCTGCAGCTTGTCCAGAATCTGGAAAATTTTCTCATAGATTTCGGCATTCTCATGGATCTCCGGCAGCTTAAACCGGCAGGAACCCAAAAATGCGGAAGGGGTTCTCTTCAACAGTTCAATGTCCATGTCAGAATGAATCTGGGTGGCCAGATCCACATACTGCTCATCCAGAAAGCCCTGAATGCCGTGGAGCATTCCGTATACTTTATGGAATCCTCTTTCCTTGGCAGTCTTATAGACACCAGCAAGACTGGAATTAATCACCGCAGTGGGGCCGCCAGACTGTCCAACAATAATGTTGCGCTTCTTTGCCATTTTTTAAATCCTCCAAAATGAAATGTTTTTCGTTCAGTGTAAAAGCCTTCTGCTAAATCATATCAAATAACCAGAAAAAATACAATAGAAATCGCAATTCTCACAAACCTTTTTCTTTCTTGTCCAAATGCACATCCAGCTGTTGAAATGCAATCTCAATACCGTTTTCATCCAGACGGTATTTACAGTTTTCCGTGACGCGCCATTTTCCCTTCCAGAAATCTTCCTGCCGGAACCAGCATCTGACCCCCAGCTTCACGCTGGAATCCGCCAGCTCGTCCACAAACACCAGCATGTCCTTCTCTTTCAGAACCGCCTCGTCTTCCAGAAGTACCTGCATTAATACATCCTTCGCCCTTTTCAAATCCGCACTGTAGGCAATTCCCACGGAAATGTCCATGCGCCTGGCCTCCTGGGTTGTCACATTGACCAGACTGTTATTTGCCAGATTTCCGTTGGGCAGGATCACCGTCTGGTTGTCGGGCGTCAGAAGCTTCGTGTAGAAAATCTGGATTTCCGTGACGGTTCCTTCCTGGGAAGAATAGCTCTCCTTAATATAATCTCCCACTTTAAAGGGCTTTAATGCCAGTATCAGCACGCCTCCGGCCAGGTTGGACAGACTCCCCTGGACTGCCAGGCCTATGGCAACACCCGCGGACCCCAGAACTGCCACCACACTGGCGGCATCCAGGCCAAAGGAGGATGCCAGCAGCATCACCAGAATCACATACAGAGTTGCCTTTATGAAGGAATCCGCAAACTGGATGACCCCCAGCTCCACATTGGCCCTTTTCATGGAATCCCTGATGATACGCCGTATAAATTTAATCAGATTTACGCCAATCAGGAAGAAGACCACTCCCAGCAAGATCCGCAGCCCCAGATCCAGGGCCTTTCCCGGAAGCTGGCTCATAAATTCTTTCACCACCCCCGGCTGTATCTTCTCTCCCACATCCTCTATGATATTTTCGGCAATGCCTCCGGCCGACAGTCCCAATAACGCCACGTTTTCCTATCCTTTCCCTGCCCACACACTGTTATTTATTTTTTCTTCGGGCCGGCAGCCTTCCCCCGCTTTGCGGGACTTTTGCCCGCCTTTCTGACGGATGCCGTCTTTTTTGTGCCGTCCTTTTCCGCGGATTTCTCCTGTTTCTTTGCGGCTTCGGCCTCCTCTGCCTCCTTTGCCGCCTCCTCCGGCGTATAAGGAATGTACTTTGAAATGCTCAGGGACAGCGGCGCCATCTTCAGGGTGACGGAATAGGGCTTGTCATCCCATTCCACGGCCTTTGCCCTCTTCACACGGTTATTGACGATGCCGGTTCCGCCGTATTTCACATTGTCCGTATTCAGGATTTCCTTGTATTTTCCCGGCAGTGGCACACCTGTGGTCAGTTCCTTCTCCACGCCGGAAAAATTCGCCGCCACCAGCAGAATTTCATCCCTTTCCGCACCCTTGCGCAGGAAAGTCAGATAACAGTCCTGGGCAGAAATATGGTTGATCCAGGAAAATCCTTCCGGGGAATCATCCAGCACATACAGTTCCGGCATGGTGCGGTACAAATGATTGAGATCTTTCACCAGACTGGAAATACCCTTGTGCTCCGGGATGTCCGCAAGTTCCCACTCCACACTCCTGCCCTCGTTCCACTCGTCAAACTCTCCCAGATCCTGCCCCATGAAAAGCAGTTTCTTGCCCGGATGCGCCATCATATAGGCAAGGGTAAGCCGCAGATTCGCAAACTTCTGCTCCCGTTCGCCCGGCATCTTTCCGATCAGGGAAGCCTTGCCATGCACCACCTCATCATGGGAAAATACCAGAATGAACTTCTCACTGTATGCATACACCATGCTGAAGGTCAGTTCCCCATGATGATGACTTCTGAAGTAAGGATCATATTTAATGTAATCCAGGTAGTCGTTCATAAAGCCCATATTCCATTTTAAGTCAAAGCCCAGTCCATCCTCATCCAGCTTTCCGGTAATCCTGGGGAATGCCGTACTTTCCTCCGCTATGGTCAGTACACCCGGGTTGCGCTTCTTCATCACGGAATTCAGGTGCTTGATCAGCTCAATGGCCTCCAGGTTCTCCTTGCCGCCGTACATGTTTGCCACCCACTCGCCATCTTTCTTTCCGTAATCCAGATAAAGCATGCTGGCCACAGCGTCCATCCGGATGCCGTCCGCGTGATATTTTTCCACCCAGAACAGCGCGTTTGCGATTAAGTAATTGGATACCTGGGGTCTGCCGTAATTGTAAATCAGCGTTCCCCAGTGGGGATGACTGCCCTGCCTGGGATCCAGATGTTCATACAGGCAGGTTCCGTCAAAATTGGACAGTCCATACGTATCCCTGGGGAAATGCGCCGGCACCCAGTCCAGAATCACGCCGATTCCCGCCTTGTGGAGTTCGTTGACAAAATACATGAAATCTTCCGGGGAACCATACCTGGCCGTGGGAGCATAGTACCCGATCACCTGGTATCCCCATGAGCCATCCAGCGGATGCTCCATCACCGGCATCAGTTCCACATGGGTATAGCCCATCTCTTTGATATAGGGAATCAGGCTGCCGGCAATCTCACGGTAATTGGCATAAGGCTCTTCCCCCTGACCCTTCACCACCGAGCCCAGGTAAAGCTCATAAATGCTCACCGGCGCATTCCCGGTCTGGAAACCGGCCCTCTTTTTCACAAAATCCCCATCTTCCCACGCAAAGGAGTCCAGATTTGCAATGACGGAGGCTGTGTCGGGACGCAGCTGCGCCGCGTTTCCGTAAGGGTCTGCTTTCAGATAAGTCAGCCCTCCCTTCAGCTTCAGTTCAAATTTATAATTATCCCCCGGTTTTGCGTCGGGTATAAAAATCTCAAAGATGCCGGAATCCCAGAGTCTCCTCATCTGATGGGTCCTTCCGTCCCAGTTGTTGAAATCCCCCACCACACTGGCGCGCATCACGGAGGGCGCCCACACTGCAAAATGTACGCCTTCCACCCCCTCCAGAATCATGGGATGCGCACCCAGTTTTTCATAGACCGTATAATGAATTCCGTTTTTAAATTTTTCCGTGTCTTTCCCGGTAATCACCGGCCAGGGATAATATGCCTCCCCGTGTACGCGCTGGCTGCCATCCGCTTCTTTTACCACATAATGATACAGACCCAGTTCCTTATCTTTTTTGGGCAGCAGCACGGCAAAAAAACCATCCTCGTCCGCCAGTTCCATCTCATAGGTCTCTTCCCCCGCTTCCATTACCAGGGAAGCTTCCTTTGCCCCGGGAAAATATGCCTGCACAAGGGTCTGGTTTCCCGCCTTGTGAGGCCCCAGAATTTCATGGGGGTCACTGCATTCGGAATAAATAATTTCCTCAATTCGGGGCCAGTTCATCAGCTTATAAAGTTTTTTTGTCATACCTTTGTCCCTTTCCTTCTCTGTCTGGTGTTTACCAGGTTTTATCCGGCCATATCCGCTCCGCAGAACCGCATCCGCTCCCCCATACTGCGCCTGCCGGCTTCGCGGTATGGTGTCCCGTCTCTCAGGACAGCTTTTTGCCTATGCCTGCTCCAGGTCATGGAGAAACAATCCGCTTCGCAGTTTCGGCTCAAACCATGTGGATTTGGGCGGCATCAGCCTTCCGGCATCCGCCACGGCGAACAGTTCGCCGATTGATGTGGGATACAGGGAAAACGCCACTGCCATATCCCTGTGTACTCTCTGCTCCAGTTCTCCCAGTCCCCTGATTCCCCCTACAAAATCAATCCTTTTGTCCGTCTTCGGATCCGCTATCCCCAGAACCGGCCCCAGCAGATGGTTCTGAAGCAGGGAAACGTCCAGCCCCTCCACGGCATCCTCCGACAGAATATGGGGTTTCGCGGTTATCTGGTACCAGGTTCCGTCCAGATACATTCCGAAAACACCTTTTTTGTCAGGGTGAACCGCGTTTTTACCCGATTCCCGGACCTGAAAGGCTTCCGAAATCTTTTCCAGAAATGTCTCCCTGTCATATCCGTTGAGATCCCGCACCACACGGTTATAATCCATGATACGCAGTTCTTCATCCGGGAACAGTACCGAGAGAAAATAATTAAATTCCTCCTCACCGGTGTATGCACCGGCAGCCTCCCTGCGCATCAGTCCCACCTTCACCGCAGATGCGCACCTGTGATGTCCGTCCGCAATATAAACCGCGTCCATTTCCCCGAACCGGCCCCGGATCCTTTCCACCCTGTCCGCGTCCCCGATTACCCAGACCCTGTGGCCGATGCCATCTTCTGATACGAAATCGTACACAGGCTCAGAGGTTTTCGTCTCCTGAATGATTTCCCGCAGCACGGCATCGGAGCGGTAGGCCAGAAAAATAGGGCCCGTCTGCATATTACATACATCCACATGCCGGATTCTGTCTAATTCTTTTTCTGCCCGGGTATTCTCATGCTTTTTGATCACCTGGCTGCAGTAATCGTCTATAGAGGCACATGCCACAATTCCCGTCTGGCTTCTGCCCTCCATGATAAGTTCATATAGATAATAGCAGGGATGTTCTTCCTTTCTGAATTTTCCCTCCCTGATTCTCTCCCGCAAAAGCTTTGCCGCCCTCTGGTAAACTTCCTCCGCATAAGTGTCCACTTCCGGTCCGAATCCGGTCTCGGCCCGGTCTATGCCCAGGAAGGAATCGGGATTTTCTGCCACTGCCTTTACCGCCTCCTCCCTGCTGTACACATCATAGGGCAATGCCGCAATTCTGCTCTCCAGGCCCGGTGCCGGGCGATACGCGGAAAACGGTCTGATATCTGCCATGTCCCTGCTCCTTTTTCTTTTTTCGTAATTCATGTCATAATATATTTTAACAAAAATATCTGTACTTAACAAGCGTCTGGTGATAAACTATAAGAAAAAATACGAAAAAAGAAAGAGGGCGTGATCATGACCGAGGAAAACCGGAAACTATTGGAGCGCATCAACGGGTATGCGGAAGATGTGCTGGGAGAAATCGATCCACAGAAAGTACAGGTTTCTGCCCAGCTGGATAAACTGAAACCTGTCATGGAAGAGATTGCGGCAGAAAAGGGGATGAAGCTGGAAGATGTGTTCATTCTCTATATGGACCTTCAGAGCGAAGCTTCCTGTGCCACCAACCAGAAGCTGAAAGACAGTCTCCAGGATATCAATGACGGTTTCGATGGCGGTTCCCCCCTGCTGTTTGGCTGATTCAGATCATTCGGCAGGCCCCTGTCCCGGACATGTACGGCAGCGGGGCAATCGAGTAGGGGATTGTCCTTCTCCCCTGCTCGTCGTGCACCGCTTTAGCGGCATAATTCCAGGTGCGAAGAGTCGCACTCTATGTATAGGCCTGCGCATAAAAAACCAGGGAGTCAAGACTCAATGTCATTAAATTTACCAAATTTTTGTTTAGTTAATAGAAATATTGTTTTTGATAAAGGCAGAAACTCTAATGTAAAATTTATTCATCAAAAGCCTAAAGTTTTTGTTGGAAATTGTCGATATAATAAATAATAAAATTTACTTCTGATAAAATTTGTCTTAGTCTACTTCTAGAAAAATCATCCAACTTACCTCTAGTAAAAATCACACAATCAAAGCAACAAATAGTAATTGGAAAGGAGGATATGGGATGACTGTAAAAAAGTACAAATACATACTAAATTACGGAATCGCAAAGGAGTTCAATTTGCTAATAGTGCCGGCAACATTAACTGCAAATGTTAATGAATGGACACAAAAACTATTGACAGAAATTGCGTTAATGTTTGTAACGCAATTTGCAGATGATAACAAAAAAGTGGAAGCTGTTATATCAGTATTTTCGGAAGACAATATGGTTTGTAAAGAAACACTAGAGTTAGATTGCGGACCTAAATCGTTAAATGAAGTCCGAGAAAGCATTGAAGAACTGATATTGAAAATCAAGGAAAAATTGATTGCAGATGTGGTTTCTTCGATTGAGTTTCGGAGCATGAAAATTTTGAATGACGAGTGAAATTGAACTATATGGCAACAAGGGAAGTTCCCCAAAAGAAACTTTCCTTGTTGTTTCTTTTTATCAAAGAAAGGAATACTGAATATGAACACTAAAAATACTCCAAACGTTATAAAAAATGAATTAAGAGACGCTATCAAACAGACAATCGAAAATGAAAACCGTGAGTTTGGAGAACAGGAGTGTAGTTTCTCCCGCAATCGTATTTTAACAGCAGAAAAAATGGTTAATTTGTTGTTGTCTATGCAAGGTGGAAGTCTTGACAAAGAACTCTATGAAGCCGGAATTAATGTCACAAAATCCGCCTTTGTACAACAGCGTGATAAGATTTCATATACAATATTTGAAGATATTTTAGAATACTTTAATGCTTTGCATCAAGATATGGTGAAGTATAAAGGCTACCGTGTTCTTGCCGTAGATGGCAGTGCTGTCAATATGGCGAGAAACCCAAAATCATCAAGTTTTATGCAACATGCAGGAACTCCAAAGGGTTATAATCAGCTTCATATCAACCCATTGTATGATGTCCTAAATAAAACATATATTCACTGTCACATTCAGCCGCAACCACAACAAGATGAAATCGGAGCTTTGCTTTTTTTGCTGAATTGGTATGATTATAAAGAAAAAACAATAATTACCGGTGATCGCGGATACGAATCCTACAACCTATTGGCACATTTATTGGAGAAACCAAATATTGATTTTCTTATTAGAGTGAAGCAAGACAGGTCAGCTATGAGAGAAATACGCAAGCTTCCAATGAAAGAATTAGACACTAAAATATCTTTTACCATTACCACCACTCAAACCAATAGTGATAAAGCGAACGATTATATCTTTTTGCAGACTCGAAAAAATGAAAGCCGACTATACAGCACAAAAACTAAAAGTGGAAGATGGGATTTTCCAAGTCCTTACCATATGTCGTTTCGTGTTGTACGATTTATGCTGGATACTGGCGAATATGAAACTTTAGCAACAAGTCTTCCAAATAGTTTTACACTGTCTGAAATCAAAGAATTATACCATTCCCGTTGGGGTATTGAAACTGCTTTCCGTGAACTCAAGTACAGTTTAGGTCTGATAAACCTTCATGGAAAGAAAGATGAATTTGTAAAACAAGAAATCTATGCGGCAATGATTATGTCAAATTTTTCTTCACGCATTGCGAATCAAGTTATAATAGAAAATAAAAAATCAAACATACATACTTATAAAGTCAATATGCAAATGGCAATTTATCTTTGCAAAAAGTTTTACAGAACTAACAAGGGAAATGGGAAGCAACTTATGCGTGATATTGCAAAGTATACCGAACCCGTCCGCCCTAACCGTAAAGACGAGCGGAACATAAAAGCAAAATCATTTGTCGGATTTACCTATAGGGTTTCTGCATAACAGTAGTAAGGGCGGAAAAAAGTTTCCGCCCTTATATATCGTATTTACTCTGATTGGTTGTATATATTCATTTTGAATTATAATTACT
>OFGO01000850.1_pt1 | contig 25956 bp, 22 predicted proteins | sample 1521761 | NCBI WGS metagenome assembly OFGO01 (sample SAMEA3504128, study PRJEB24116) | mouse gut metagenome | biome: mouse gut; feature: mouse-associated habitat; material: faeces | place: Denmark | collected 2011
GGAGGCTGCGTCAGTATTGACGCAGCCTCCCGTTCCTTCCCGGCTCATGCAATTGAACAGCTTAAAATATTCAATCAACCTATCTTGCTGTCTCTCAAATTTAGCGCCATCTGCTCGTCTCATTTTCTCTCTTGATAATAGGAAAAGCAGACAAACGAGGCCAGCAGCGGGGGCAGAAAATAGATTGCGTCCGCCTTATCCCGGTTGAGCAGTACATATCCTGTCCCCAAAAGTGCCGCGGCAAAGAACACAATCCCCAGGATCAATGAAATCTTTTTCATATTCCGCCTCCGCTCTCGCCAAACCAGCACCTCGCGTATTCCGCAAGCGCCGGAATCAAGGTTTTGATCTCTTTGCCTGATGTATTTACGCATAGATCATAGCTGCCTCTTGCGCCCCAATCGGCGCCCCCAACCAGGTCATACTGCTCCGCCCGGTTCTTATCGATTCTCCGCATCCGGCGCTCCATCTCGAGCGGTGTCAGCCGTTCGCTCTCCGCAGCCCTCTTCCGGCAGCGATCCAATTTGGACGCTTGACTGGCGTAGACGAAAACCCGCAATGGTTTCAAATGCGCCAGAATGACATCGGCGCAACGGCCCACGATCACACAATCGCCCTGTTCTCCCAAACGCTCAATGATCTTACGTTGGGCCACGACCACTTGGACCTGCTGCTCCAGCCCTGTGTACGAGGTAGAGAACCGCCGCCCAATGGTTAGTGGATACATAGCTTTCAAGCCGCTCTCTGAGATTTGAGCCACATAGTCGGCGTCAAACCCGTGTTCTTTTGTAATCATTTCAATGATCTCGTTGTCATAGCAGGGTACGCCCAGGGCATCGGACAGACGTTTTCCCAGTTCACGCCCGCCGCTGCCGAACTCACGGCTGATTGTAACGATCTTGTTCATTTTGACACTCCGTTTCTCTACGCGATATAGTGGAATTTATTTTTCTTTACGATAAGATATATGATCGACACCACCGCGCCCAATAGTTCAGCCAATGGGACGGCCAGCCATACTCCTGTTTCATCCAATATCATGGGGAGAAGCATGATCGCGCCTACGATGAAAATGAAGGTCCTGGAGAAGGATATGACAGCCGACGTTTTCCCGTCGGAAAAGGCGGTGAACAGCGCGGAGGAAAAGATCCCCAGCCCCATGACGAGGAACGCGATGGAGTAGATGGAAAAGCCGTGCAGGGCGATGTTGTAAACGCTGCTGCCTGCCGGAGTGAAAATGGTCAATATCCCGCCTATTGCCAGATGGATCAGAATATTCGATATGACCGTGCTGACAATCAAAAAAATGACGCTGCTCTTGAAGATGCCCTGGAGCTGTTCCCGGTCATCGCTCCCATATTTATAGCTGATGATGGGCGCGATCCCATTGGAATAGCCGAAATAGAGGGCGGTAAAGATATATTGGAAGTATAAAACGATGGTGATGGCCGCCACGCCGTCCTCGCCATGAAACTGCAGCAGCGTGTAGTTGAACAAAAATGTGGTGACCGCATTGGCAAGGTTTGTCACCATCTCTGAGGAACCGTTGGTACATGCGTGAAGCAAAACGCCACCGTCAAAGCTGGGCTTCACAAAGCACAGCGGGTTCTTCCTTGAGAACAAGAAAAAAACGATGCCGGAAATGGCGGGGATGCAGTAACCGATTCCAGTGGCCAGCGCCGCCCCCTCCACACCCATGTTCAGCGGCGCCATAAAGACATAATCCAATACGATATTGGCTGCACCGCCCAAAATAGTGACAGCCAGCCCCAGCGTGGGTTTCCCCGCGGTCACAAAGAAAGTCTGGAAAGCGGTTTGAAGAAAAAACGCCGGAGCGAAGGCGAAAATGATCCTGGCGTAGGCGACCGTCAACGGCGTCTGCGCCGGGCTGGCCCCCAGCAGAGACATCAGGCCCCCGGCGAACAGATTGCCAAGCAGAGCGACGGCCACGCCGATCAGCAGTTCCACAGTGATGAGGAAGCTCAAATTGTTTTGGGCTTCCTTTTGCTTTCCCTCCCCCATCTTTCTGGCCACGATGGCGCTTCCGCCCGTGGCCAGCATGATCGCCACAGCCATCTCGAAGCAGAGAGCCGGGTAGAACATATTGACCGCCGACAGCGCTGTCGTGCCCACGAAACGGGCGATAAACATACCGTCCACAATGATATACATGGACAAAATGACCATCATGATGATATTTGGCGCCGCAAAGGACAGCAGCGAACCAAACCCAAACTTTTTTGCCAAAGTATTATCCATTTCTACGTTTCATTTCCTTTTCAAAAATTGTGTTGAACAGGGTGACAGCGTCCACCATCTGCCGCACCCGGTCCTCCCCCATCAGCTCAAAAACTCGTTCCTCCAGCGCGTGGAGGGGGGCCAGCAGCTCCTGGGAGTAGGCCAGCCCCTTCTCGGTGAGGCCCACCTGCTTTTCCCGCCGGTCCCCGGCGGCGGGGGAGAGGGCCAGATAGCCCTGGTTTTTCAGGGAGCGGATCACGCTGTTGACGGTCTGCTTGGAAAGCCCCGTACACGCGCAGACCTGTTTCTGCGTCACAGGCTGCTGGCCGTCCAGGGCGTACAGGACGAACAGCGTATAGTAATTGATGTTATTGGAGGCGGCCCAAAAACCGTACAGCGAGTTGGCCTGACCCCAAGCCTCCCAAAATCGTTTATCTTCTGATGACATAAGGTTTCCCCCTTTTCATGATTGACTGATTTGCTGATCCTCTGTTGTGTTATATTGGCAGGTCTTTCTCCTGGAACCACAGGATGGCCACGGCGTAGAGAATGACGGCGGCGGTCCGCATAGCGGTGAAGGCCCCCTCGAACCCAACGCCGGACAGGATATCCTGGGTATTGAACAGCGTGTTCAGCGTCACATATTTCAAAAAATCCAAATCGCCGGAGAGCTTGATGAACAGGCTCACCACGAAGAAAAACAGCGGTATCCCGGCCCCGAAAATCAGGGAGTTCCTGGACGTATTGAAGATGCAGGAGGCGCAGAAGCAGATCCCGCTGACGACCAAATGGTAGAGGAACGCGCCCATGTTCAAATTCAAGAATATCTCCACGTCCAGCGCGCCGGGTTGAAAGATGTGGGCCGCCGCCACGCCGGCCACGGAGGCGATCCCCCACATCACCGCCAAGGAAGCGATGAAATAGACCGCGCTGGTGATCACGATTTTCAGGCGCGTGGCGGGGGTGGACAGAAACCCGGCCATGGTTCCCTTATCCACCTTCTCCGCGATGAGCCGGTTGCCCACTGTGATGGAGTACACCATGGGGAAGATGATGGCCATCAGCGCGTAGAAAGAGTTGGACATGAAGCCCACCAGGGTGCCGTTCCCCGTGAGGATGTGCCCCAGGGCCGTGCCGCTCACCGCCGATTGCAGATCGTTCATGGCGGCGGGGGTGAACACATTGGTCATGACGGTGAGGAACAGGCAGAGAACCGCCGTGAACGCCAGCAGGAATTTGAGGTTCGATCTCACGATCTGCTTGAAATAGGGCGGACTAAACATCTCTATCCCTCCCGTACAATCCCATGAAATATTCCTCCAGCGTGTGCTGTTCCTCCCGCAGAGAACTGACCCGGCACTGGGACAGCACGGAGATCATGCGGTCCAGTTCCCCGTCGGCCACAGAGAGGGTGATTTGGTTCTGCTCCCGCTGGGATACCGCGTCAGGATAGGCCCGTGCCGCAAGCTCCAAACCGGCGGCACTGTCAAATCTGATCTGATAGGTTTTTTGCTGGGAGCGGCGCAGCTCGTCCACCGTGGCCTCCTGGATCAGTGTTCCGCTGCGGATCATCCCCACCCGGTCACAGGTCTTTTCCACCTCGTCGAAAATGTGGGACGAGAGAAGGATGGCCTTTCCCCGCCCCTTTTCCTCTCGGATGAGTTCAATAAAGCGGTTCTGCATCAGGGGGTCCAGGCCGCTGGTGGGTTCGTCCAGGAGCAGGATGTCCGGATCGTGCATGAACGCCGCCACGATACCCACTTTCTGCTTCATCCCTTTGGACATCCGCTTGAGGTTCCCGCTTGGGTCCAGCTCAAACCGCTCCAACAGCCGCTCTGTGGCGGAGTTGTCCCGCAGCTTCCGCATTTTGGCGATCAGCTTCAAATAGGCGGTCCCCGCCATATCGTCGGGAAATGCGATTTTCCCCGGCAGATAACCCACCCGCCGCTGGATCTTGTCCTGTTCCTCCCAGCAGTCCAGCCCCTCGATGCGGGCAAAGCCGGACTGGGGCCTGGTAAAGCCCATCAAGTGCCGCATGGTGGTGGATTTGCCCGCCCCGTTGGGGCCTAAATAGCCGTAGACCTCGCCCCGGCCAACACAGAGCGTAACGTCAAATACGCCTTTCCCGCTTCCATAGCGTTTGGTCAGATGCCGTATGTCGATCACATCGCTGTCACTGTCCACAACCGTCCCCTCCTTTTTTCTCGAACAGGCCCATCAGCCGCCCCGCCGTATGATTCCATAGCTGCCACAGCCACTCCCGGATGGTATCTGTGACAACGATAACCAGCAGATACCATACCACCTTGTTCATATACCCACCCCCATTTATCGGTACAAATGGTCTTTGTTTTAGCTGTTGCGGCGAATCGGACTGCACAGCCTTTCCGTCTTTATATATATCGTTATAGTATGCATAAATACTATTTGTCAAGAACTTTTATTGATTTGGTCTAAAAAAACACCCGGTCCACATTCCGGGCGCATTGGTGACAGCAAGTTCGCGGTCATTTTTGCACGGCCTCCGCCGCCGCGCGAAGCCGCTTCATGGACCGCTCCGGCGTCTCCCGCAGGGCGAGGGAGAGCTCTCCGCTCAACAGCTTTCCCACCTGCTTATAGAGCCGCTGTTCTGTGAGCGCCAGCCCCTTCTTACTGCGGGGCGCGGCCCTGCTTTTACAGTGAAGCTCTTTAAACAGCTTGAGCTGCTCACTCAGATCATGGGATAGGAGCAGTTCCCGGTAGTAGTTTGCCAGTTGGGGGCGGGACATCGCACCGGGGATTTTCACGTTCAGCAGTTCCAGCTCTTTGAGGCGGCGAAGGGCCTCCGCCTTGGTGATGACTGCCCGCATGAACACAGCCGTATCCACCGGGATGTAGATTTTTCCGCTGCTGTCCACGTCAAACGGGCGCAGGGTATAGTAGTCCACGTCACGGTCACCGGCAAAGCGGAGCGGCCCGATTGCCTCTACCTGGCAGACCTCCGCACTGTGATACACGATATACTGCCCGATTTGGAACATCGCCTTTGTCTCCCTTCGTATGAGATGTTGGATGTAGAAGAACACAGCCAGACAGCTCTTGGACTGTCTGGCCGTATTTTCGCCTGCGGGATGTCAGTCAAAGTAGTCCCCCACAGGCTGTTGATTGTTCTGCTTTTTCAGCTTCACGAGAATGGAGCCGTCAGGCTGGGTGCTTTCTTCCAGGACTTTGAACGCCGTCCCCCGTTGGGCCATCCGCTCTTTGTACAGCTCGTACTCCTTCTGAACCTGTTCCCTGCCATACTGAGAGGAGTTGCCGTCACCGGACTGGAAACAGATGGTCTGCATGAGACAGGCAGCTTTGATTCTTTTCATGTTTGGGTGCTCCTTTCTAAGTCTGACAACAGTTTATCATGAATTTGCACATTTTTTCAAAGGCAGTTTTGCACAAATATAGGCAAAAAAACGATGATTGCCAGGGGTAAATTAGCCCCGCAGGAATAGGCTGCGGATAGCAATTCGCCAAATAGTAAAGCCATTTCCGGCATTATCAATCAGGAGTGCTGGTTCCAGCTATCTGAGCTGTCCCGATGCTCAGAAAACTCTGTTGATGGCCCCCGGAAGCTGAAACCTTTTGTCAAATACCTTCGAAGGTCACGGTGACGATACCACCTCCAATGCTTTTTACTGCCTTCATCCCAAGCGCTTTGTTTCTGAGTGCTGTACCCAATTGAACGCCGTCGACATCAATCGTCTTTGCGAGAAATGCGACCGCCGTATTTTCAGGTTGGTGCCCCAGCACAAGTTTTTGAGACTCTAAACCCGACACCTCATTTTTTGGGCATCTATTGATGCCTTTATTTCGACTTCGACTGGTGCTTCGCATGATGTTTAGCCGAATAAAAACATATTTCTGCCTAACCTTGCCGATGCAAAGTAAATATGGTATACTTTGTTCATAAAGAGTCGTATAGGCTCTATTTACACACTTGATATTACTTAAATAGCATTTATTTATAAAAATTTATTTAGGGGGGTTAGCACATGGACTTAGGAAGCATCTTCAGTCGGTGTACCATTGTGTTTAACGAACAAGAGTGTCCGCTCCCCAATATTTTGCGTGCTAATTCGGACTTTCTCCTAAAGTCATTTGAACAGGATAGAAGTCGCACAGTAAGCCTTACAGCGCCAACACTGTTGACTCCAATTATTGCAGCTGTGGCATTGGGACTATATTGCGTTGTTCGAAGCAAGGAAACTGCTGATAAGGTAATTCCTGCACTTTCTGAAGATACCCATGTCATTTTTGAAGGAGGGCGTGCTCTCTATAAGGGCCTGACCAAGGACGGTTACGCTATTATTGAGCAACCGGGAAAGAAGGGAAATGGTTCCATCAAAAGCACTGTTCATCCAGCCAGATTTCATCAAATCACGCCTTACTACGGCGATGCTACTGCATTGGACAAACGAGGCGTGAAGAACCCCCAGCTGCGAGAAAAAGCTTTCTTCAAAGAACTACTACAAATAGACGATAAGAATATTCCAATTAGAGTACCTGGTTCCGTGGTGATCATTTCTGATCGCACATCTACAGATGCAATCATGAAATATACACAACTCAAACTACCTTCAGGTACAAGTATCCGCATTGGAGAATTGTTCCCTAGTGCATATTATTCTGAGGACAAATGCTATGCTTACCCTGGGAATACAACTAGAGTTGAACCCATTTTAAAATTTACTGGGCGCACCTCTACGGCAAGAGAACTCATTATAGGTGATTCCGATAGAGATACTTGTGGTTTAGTCGTATATACAAAAGATATTTCAAAGATTTCCGGAACAGAGTTAAACGGCCTGTTTTTGCGTCACTCTCTGCCACATGTTGCTGTACTCGGACTAATAGAGTATACTACAGATGATTCGTTTTTGCAGCAAAATGAAGATTTTGCCTTGTTTGCCTGGACTCATAAGTTAATCCGTCACCATCTAGAAGCGAAAACCTATAGCGGAAGCAGCTTGAGCACCCAACTTGTCCTAATGCTTGAGGCCATGCTACACCGAACCATCAGTAAGCAAGTACTGGACACCCCTATTCCCTGTGACGAGTATAATGCCATTCGGAAAAGCCTGTGGGCAATTTCTAAGGCCGACTACCCTGGTGTAGACAACGAATTATTTGTCTTAATTGGATTTTCTTTGTTGAAACTATTTGTTTACTCGACTGCAACGATGCAGCTTTTGGAACGGCAGATTTCTAAAGGGATACTTTCCAGACGATCACCGAAAGATCAAATCGACAAATTGCGTGAGCTTTCTATCGGTGTGACCGGAGTACTTTGGGAGCAGATGTCCCATGTGATTCAAGGGCTAACTGATTTTTATGCCGCACTTCAATATGAAAACAAAAAAGCTAATGTTCTATTTCAAATGCTAATGGATTCAGGCACAGATGATAGAATTATTGTAATCTCTCCCAAAGAAAGTTATGGCAAAATGTTTACTATCGGTTTTGCTGAGAAAAACAAATTGTTTGCAAGGCGCATTACAGGCTATACACCGACACAGTTTTTAAACACGGAAAATCGCTGCGGTCAAGTAGTGTTTTGTGGGGCTATAAAGGCGAGTGATATGGCTCGTTGTATCAATGTAGCAAAATCAAGTTTAGTCTTGCTATATGACTTCGAATTACCAAGTTTTGATTATGTGACGAACTGCACACAGAAGTTGGAACATTTTTATGACCGCCGAAACCCACAAGAGTTTAAGAGCTTCATTGATCCCGAGTTTTCAGCAACATCTGATAATACGAGCGCATTTGATGGCGAATTAGAAGAGTATGTAAATGCCGCCACAATACACAGAGCAATAGAACCTCTTTCAAGTATGGGGGCTGGGTCACAGGCTACAGTAGAAATTCCTAAAATCATAGTGTTTGAAACAGAAGAGTCTGCGTTTTTGACAAAGAATTATATTGCATATTGTCTTGATGAAGAAACGGAGTCTGTTACTGAAAAAGGCATAGAAGATATCCAAATTGGAGACTATCTTGTTTTTAATAATTATGGCAATGAAACTGCCGATATTGTAGACGATCTGCTCCAAAAGATTGCGGCCCGCAAAGATTCCTCTGGACGGCTGGCTGCTGCCTATAAACATTCCAAAGAGTGGAAGGATGCACTTAAACACTATATGGAGAAAAGTGGAATGACTGTTCGCGATATATCCTCCTCAATGACCGCCATGGGACACTCACGGCATTATGTGACTATTCGGACTTGGTTAGACCCCGAGTCCCATATTGTAGGACCTCGGGACAGAGAATCCTATGTCGCAATTACTGAAATTATTGGTGCCGGTAGCTTTGATCCTGACGTTTGTTGGAATGCATGTAATTTTGTTCGAGAAACCCGAGTTAGAATACTGAAATATTTGGGTCTGACAATGCTTAATATGTTGGGGCAAAAACGCAAGAAAGTTGAATTCATATTTTCCGACACAGTTGGTGATATTTCCCAAGGAGTTCGAATCGTCAGAGTTGATAAAATCCTAACACCGCAAAAGCTGATTATTCCAACGCATATGTCTAATCGGTTACAGAATGCGCCGAGGGAGAGATAGAAATGGATGTTTTTGAATTGCAGGGTGCGCGTGCTTATCTTATCGAGCAATTTCGAAAAGAACTTCTTGGTCCGGGATCGGAGATTTCATATCCAGATGCGGAACATGAAATCATTACCGACTTGCCTGAAGTTCGGTATAGTGTTGGCATTTTGTATCCACAGCGAAATCCGATTGGGTTAGATAATGATGTGTCGGATAATTTCTCTGCGCAGGAAGAAAATTTGGATTTGATAGAGACACATACCGATCAGACAAATCAATTGTGGACAAATGATGACTCCGTTTCGGAGGTTATTCATGGCGAAAATGCAGTGGATGAGCATGAAACTTCGTCACTGAATGACGAAATAGGTTTATCTACGCAAAATCTGCCATCCTCAATGGGGTTGACTTTTTTCCTTCGTCATGATCCATCTGAACTGGAAGTTTCATTGTCTTTCGGTACTTATAAAAAGACACGGGTAAGGGATTGTTGCCTACCGTTTACTCCTACCTATGAAAATTATTCCATTCCTCCGTTATTTGAACCGTATATTGAATTTGATAAAGAATGCTCTGTGTTGCGCCTAAAGACCCAGTTAACGCGTAGCGATGTATATAGAATAAAGAACACCGATCAAGTGGAGGATCTTCGCTTAATTGATGCCGCATTTCGGTTGTGCAATCAGCTTGGGCGAAGCGGCTTTATTCGAATGCCGCATTCTCTGCCGATAAAACTTGCTTTTTCTGGAAATGTAGCTGGCTGTATGGATATTGATGGAACCAAACTAAAGCTAACCGCTATTAAAAAAAGGACAGAAGGAGGATTTTTCTCTGTAACGATACTGCTGGTTAATGGGGCAACAGGAAAATATAATGGTCTCAATTCAATTTTTCAGCCCGAGATAGCAATAGATAGCGCATGTTTGGGAAACGAGTTTGTAGAATATACGCAGAGTGCCTTTGGCTCGTCAAACGATCAAGAAGCCGCTGCACTGGCCCTTTTGTATCGCAATAAACACACGTATGCTACCGGGCATGGTGTATCTGTATCCTGGGAGATCATAGACGGCCACGGTATCATTAAGAGCGACTATATGCCGGTGCATACGGTTGCTCAAACGGATTTTGACAATCACGATGCCCGAGTGCCAAATAAAGCCTTCCAAATGAAGTATTTATCCGATTTGGATACTACAGAAAAGGCCGACAAGCTTGCGGCCTTAAATGAAATAGTTGAGTCATATGGGCGATGGATAACCAACCCTGATAATCCTGATGCTCCAGGGATAGAGCAGATTGCAACGACTTTACCTAACTGTCATAGCGGAGCATCTGCTCACCATATTGCACAATGCAAAGAGGCATACCAGCGGATGAAGGACGGTATCCAAACGCTTTTCGAAAACGATAAGGCTTATGCAGCATTTCTCCTCTCAAACAGGGCAATGCTGATGCAACGCATTCACATGGGCATACAATCACAGGAATGCCTTCCCGATAATTTTGAACTACAAGCGTATATGGCCAATCTTGACTACTATCATGCAGAAACATACTATCCTAGGAGTATGGAACCAGCATGGCGGCCTTTTCAGCTTGCATTTTTGCTCATGAGTGTAAACTCTATTGTGAATCCAGAGCTACCTGAGCGCGATCTTGTGGACTTAATTTGGTTTCCCACGGGCGGCGGTAAAACCGAAGCTTATTTAGGGCTTAGTGCTTTTACTATTTTTTACCGTCGAATGGCGTATCCGACTAAATCAGGCGGAACGACCGTCATCATGCGCTATACCTTGAGGCTACTTGCGTCACAGCAGTTTGTGCGCGCAGGAACGCTCATTTGCGCCTGTGAGGCCATTCGAAAAGATAGCGCGGGGAAGAAAAAATATCCTTCATATGATTTGGGCACAGAGCCAATTTCCATAGGACTTTGGATTGGTGGAACACACACGCCTAATAGAAACATGGGGAGTCAAGGATGCGCACAGGAGCACTTGGAAGAACTCAATAAAGCAAGTGCGAGGAGCCTTAGAGATGCAAAAGATAGACACAATAAGTTTCAAATTTTGAAGTGCCCTTGGTGCGGGACTAAATTGGTTAAGGAAGTTGACCCAACAGGGAAAAAGCTCGTGGGGCAATGGGGATATGCAATGAAAGATGGTAAGCATTTCTTTATGCACTGTCCCCAAGAAAGATGCCTGTTTGAGTCAAAATTGCCCATTCAAGTAGTGGACGAAGAGCTATATGAACACCCCCCAACGCTGTTGTTTGGGACGGTTGATAAGTTTGCCATGATGGCCTGGAATGGAGCGGTAGCATCTTTTTTTGGCAGCTATAGTGAAAACCGGACTCCGGAGCTAATTATCCAGGATGAGCTTCATTTGATTTCCGGTCCTCTTGGCACCATGGTAGGACTTTATGAGGCGGCTATTGACAGACTGTGCTCTAAAAAAGGCGTTCGTCCCAAAATAGTGGCATCAACCGCGACAATTCGTCGTGCAAAGGATCAATGTGCGTCGCTATACAACCGTGAAGTCAGGCAATTCCCGCCCCCCGGATTAGATGCCGAAGATTCATATTTCTCCCGCGAGGCGCCATTAGATAAAAAACCTGGAAGAATATATGTGGGTGTCATGCCAGCCGGAAAAACGAAGGCCATGATGGAAGTGCGGCTTATTTCAACTATCCTGCAACGTGTGCATATGATGCCTTTTAGCGATGAAGTCAAAGACAAGTTTTGGACCCTTACGGCATATTTTAACAGCCTTCGAGACTTGGGAAAATGTTCTACATTGGTTGATGATGACGTTAAAGATAATATACGAAGAATGGCGTATCGGTTTGGCCGGAGGAGCGGCGCTCGTCCAACAGGTGCAGCTAGCGAATTAACCAGTCGTGTCTCCACAACACAGCTGAATGACACATTGGATCGACTTGAACATCTAACATATTCCAAAGAGAACCAAGAAAAGCGAAAATATGCTATTGGTGTGCTCCTTGCCACAAATATGATTTCGGTCGGTGTAGATGTTGACCGACTTAATATCATGCTTTTAGTCGGTCAGCCAAAGCTCACGAGTGAGTATATCCAAGCTTCAAGCCGCGTTGGACGGACTTATCCTGGAATGGCCATTGTTCTTTATGACGGTTCTAAAAGCCGTGACAGATCTCACTATGAACAATTTGACGCATACCATAACTCTTTTTACAAATATGTAGAACCGACAGGCTTAACGCCATTCTCTAAACCTGCGCGAGATCGGGCTATGCATGCAGTAGCGATTTCTTTGATGAGATTAGCCTATGGCTTCACCACAGATGAAAGTGCTGCAATGTTTGACAAGGATGCTCCAGCAGTTAAGGAAATCCAAGATTATATTCTCCAGCGTGCAAGGGAAATCAATGATCGCATGGACTTTTCTCTTTCTGACGAAACACCTGCAATCGAGCAGGAACTAACTAATTTCTGGGAGAAATGGGTCGAAGATCTTGTTATAGCGGGTGAAGAAAACTTTCGGTTTGGATATCGATATATTATGACACCTCCCACGGGAGATGCACGACGACTCATCAAATCTTTTGGCAGCGGACACGATCAAGCAATTGACACTCCCACCTCTATGCGCAACGTCGATCAAAGCATTGCATCAAATATTATTTTATGGGGTGATGATGTTGGATGAGCCTAAAACTCGGATCCCATTGAATCGAGTCACTCACACTATCCGAGCTGCCCAAGCTGTCTTGCAGTATGGCGTAGGAGCAATGATTGATTTTCCAGACCAAACCCTTATGACGGCCGCTCCCGAATACTGGGACAATAAGGTTGTTTTTATCCATGATGAACGCCTGGAAAAAGCTTTGCAAGTCACAAAATTTGGGATGCCTGGAGGAAAAAATGAATTTCCGGAGGGAATCTCTTATGTGCGCTTTCCACAGTGGTATTTTTGCCCCAAGTGTCGGCGTTTCCAGCCAATAAAACAATGGGTCAAAGAGTATCGAAGAAAGGCGACTGCACGGGCTCTCTCATACGATGGATACATGAAACACCCGAAATGTATGCAGTGTTCTCAGGATCTTGTTGTTACCCGTATTGTGGTTGCGTGTAATCATGGCCATATTGATGATTTTCCTTGGGTCGAATGGGTTCACGAAAAGAACAAGGGAGGCCGCAAAGATATTTGCAAGGATCCAAAACTGAAATTTCAAACAGGGACTGTGTCCTCCGCTGGCTTGGAGGGCCTCGAGGTCATCTGTGATACCTGCAGGGCACACGCCTCCCTTTTTGGTGCATTTGACAAGGAAGAAGGCCGCACCGCCATGGAACGATTGGGATCGTCTGGGTATAGGTGTACCGGGCACCATCCTTGGAAAGGTGAACACGAAGCCTGCACGGAATTTCCTAGGGCAATACAGCGCGGTGCTTCGTCAGCATATTTCCCCAAAATTGTTAGTTCCTTGGTCATCCCCCCCTACTCTGATCGAATCAATACAAAAATTGAACAATCTACTGAATATAAAAAATGTCTGATTAGGCTAGAAGACTTTGACGAAGATGAACGCGATGATCGTATAAAAAAACGACTTGATGAATGGGCCAAAAGTATTGCTCTTCAAACAGCGATTGATTTTGAGATTATAAAAGCGATTTTGACCCGCAAATGGCTGGAAGCCCCACCTGAAGAGTATACGACAAATAGCGAGCACTACCGTCTGGAAGAATTCCTTGCCCTTACTGGGGAATTATCTGATTTTACTAAATCAGATGACTTTATTCGTGAAGGCATTGACATTAGTTCTTATGGGATACCAGGTTTAAAGTCTATTGCGTTGATCCATAAAGTTCGTGAGGTTCGCGCCCTCACCGGGTTCACACGACTCAACCCTCCTGGTTCCTCAGATCGGGGAAAAGGCGAGCTCAGGTTTGTATCCATAAAGAAGCCGGAAACTACATGGTATCCAGCCTATGAAGTGCGTGGCGAAGGCATTTTTATAGAATTTGACCGTGAAACGCTGTCCAAGTGGCTTGTCGGAAATACAGAAGTATATAAACGTGCAAGACAAATAACCGACAACTATGCGACAACACCTATGAGTGAAACAAGAGGAGGAAAAATAACGCCTCAATTCTTGTTTCTTCACTCCCTTGCACATCTGCTTATTCGGCAACTCAGTTTTGAATGCGGCTACTCTGCAGCATCTTTGAGAGAGCGTATCTATTCTAGTGAATCAGAGACAAATCCAATGGCAGGTATTTTAATTTATACAGCCAGCGGAGACTCTGAGGGAACACTCGGAGGACTTGTTCGGCAAGGTTATAAAGATTCGTTTCCCAGAGTGTTTCGCCAGGCAATCGAAAGCGGACGTATTTGCTCCAATGATCCAGTCTGTATATCAAGTGAAGGGCAAGGTCGAGATGCACTTAATCTTGCTGCATGTCATACTTGTCTACTGTTGCCGGAAACCAGCTGTGAAGAGTTCAACATTTTTTTAGACCGTGGAGTTGTGGTAGGAACTTTTGAACACCCGGAAGTTGGCTTTTATAGTGCTTGGCCTTAATGAGTGGAGGTACTACTGCTATGGCATATAACGCAGTCGATCTCTTTGCCGGATGTGGTGGCATGACTGAAGGGTTGTTCACTGCAGGATATAGAGTGGTTGCTGCCATTGAAATAGATCACAATGCTGCTCAAGCATATAGAGCAAATAATGAACAGCGAGGCGTGGTTCTATATGAAAAAGACATTAGGCAAGTGAATCCTCACGTTATTGAAGAGTTATTGGGCGATGAACCGTTACATTTGCTAGCTGGATGTCCCCCCTGCCAAGGCTTCTCAACCATACGCAGGAAAAATAAACGTGGATCAAAGAGAGATGTAAGGAATCGATTAATATGGGAATATGTTAGGTTTGTTACGGCTTTGATGCCAATTACCATTATGCTTGAAAATGTACCAGCACTAGCTGAATATACAGAATTTAAAAAAGCTGTTACACAGATGAAACGCTTGGGATATACTATTACCTATAAAGTCGTAGATGTCGCTCGATATGGCGTGCCTCAGAGAAGAAAGAGATTGGTTCTAGTCGGGTCTCTGTTGGGTACAATTGAACCTGCAGCGGGTAACAATCGAACTATAACAGTTAGAGATGCTATTGGAAAAATGCCGTTGCCGCAAGACAGCAATGATCCCTTACACCAGATATTTCCCCAACACACCGCACATATTCAAGAGCAAATTAGATTGACCCCTCACGATGGTGGAAGCCGCCTGGATTTACCGGAAGAATACATTCTTCCGTGCCATCGTAAAGAGGGAATAGGTTTTAAAGATGTTTATGGAAGATTGGCTTGGGACAAAGTTTCATCAACAATTACTGGTGGATGCCTAAATCCTTCCAAAGGAAGATTCCTGCATCCCGAACAGAATCGGTGCATTTCGGCCAGAGAAGCTGCGATGTTGCAGACATTTCCACAGAATTACATTTTCCCTACTAATCTATCCCGATCCGCTATAGCTTTGATGATTGGGAATGCACTTCCTCCAGCTTTCTGCAAAATACAGGCTGATAATATAACGGAACATTTGGATGGTGTGTTTATGGCCGATGTTTTTGACTCAGGCAAACGCTCAAAAATAATGAGTATGGTCAAAAGTAAAAATACAACTCCAGAACTATTTATCCGAAAGCTACTTTGTGAAATGGGATATAATCGCTATCGACTAAAAAGCCGCCTTTTGCCATGTCGACCCGATATCATCTTTCCAGGTAAAAAGAAAGCTATTTTTGTTAATGGCTGCTTCTGGCATGGGCATAGCTGTAAGCGAGGACATTTGCCTGAAACCAATCATGATTTTTGGGCAACGAAAATACAGAGGAATATTATGCGCGACCAACAAAACTATGAAGAGCTATCAAAAATTGGATGGACATTTTTAGTGATATGGCAATGTGAAATTAAAGCTAAACAAAAAGATCAGTTAGTAGAAACCATTAAAAATTTTATGGAGCAATAAGCAGAGAACGAGCCAAGGTCTCACAACCTTGGCTCGTTCTTCGTTTCAACCGCAAATACATTTCTCACTACAAACAGTGTTCGTATCTGCGCGTTATGGTGACCCAGCGGGGACTCGAACCCCGGACCTTCGCCTTAAAAGGGCGTTGCTCTACCAACTGAGCTACTGGGTCATATTTGGCTGGGATGGCTGGACTCGAACCAGCGAATGCGGGAGTCAAAGTCCCGTGCCTTACCACTTGGCTACACCCCAATGTTGAAGTGAAGCAAGGGCCGGAGCGGACGCTCCGGCCCTCAGCCATCGTATGGGGTGGGTAATGGGGCTCGAACCCACGACACCCGGAACCACAATCCGGTGCTCTGCCAGCTGAGCTATACCCACCATATCCAATTTTCGCCTTGGCGGCCCCCGCCAAAACCCTTTAAGCCGGTTTTGGTGGGGATCGTGAACCTTGCGGAGGCACCTGGGAAAACCGCCTGCGGCAGATGGCACGCCTGAAGGGACTCGAACCCCTGACCCACTGCTTAGAAGGCAGTTGCTCTATCCACCTGAGCTACAGGCGCATATGGAGCGGGTGATGGGAATCGAACCCACGCGACCAGCTTGGAAGGCTGGGATTCTACCATTGAACTACACCCGCATGGTTGGGCGCATCCGCAAATGTCAGCTTGGATAGGATAGCACAAAACCGCAGTCTTGTCAATCCCCTTATGAGGAAAAACCTTCATGCCGGGGCCCGCAACCTAAAGTTGCGAAAGTTCCAGCCAAATTTGGTTGACCGAAGCGGGAAAAGCGGCTAAGATAAAACCATGCTGGCGGCCAGGCAATGTGAGAACCAGGAGGTATATCCCTATGAAATTCGGAGAAAAACTACAAAAGCTGCGCAAGCAGAGCGGCCTTTCCCAGGAACAGCTGGCCGCCCGGCTCACGGTGTCCCGCCAGGCGGTGAGCAAGTGGGAGCTTGACGACACGATGCCGGACACGGAAAATGTCATCCAGCTCAGCCGGATTTTTGGCGTGAGCTGCGACTATCTGCTCCGGGAGGAGGTGGACGAACCCGGCGCGGCCCTGGCCGTCCAGGACCTGCCTCAGCCTGCCCAGCCCGGAGGGGCCCATCTGGACCGGCAGGGCTGGACGCACAATGCCTTTGCCCTGTCCCTGGGGGTGTGTGCGCTCGGCATGGTAGGAGCCTTTATGTTCTACCGGTTTCGCGGCCATACCGTCCGTCCGCTGGCCATCGGATTTATGATCCAGCTGTTGGGCGTGGTTCTGTTTGAACTGGCAGTCTCCCGAATGGGGGACTGGCGGAACACCGCTCGCCTGAGCTTTTACGCAATTGCGTGCTGGCTGGTACTCCCCATCCCCGTATTGCTGGCCCTCAACTGGGGATTTGGCCTGGGATTCTGGAATGGCACGCCTCTGCAGGGGTTATTCTGCTACTTTGCCGTGTACCTGCTGTTGAGTGCGGCTGTGACAGCAATCCTGCTCCTCACGCGCCGCCACCGCGTCAAACCGTGAAAAATTCCCTGCATCAAACCGCACCCGCCTCCCCATCCTATTTTCAGAAATACGTCTCCTCCCAGCTTGGGGCGGGAGGCAAGAAGAAAATCGGGTGGGGGGATTTTTATGCGCTGGCTCAGGTATTTCATCATTTACAGCTTCGCGGGCTTTTTACTGGAGGTGGCCTTCGCCCGTGCCATCCGCCACCCCAAACGGGACCGCAAGTGCCTGCTCCTCCTCCCCTTGTGCCCGGTGTACGGCCTGGGGGCGTGCCTGATCCTGTGGCTGGCCCCCCTGGTGAAAAGCCCCCTGTGGGCAGCGCTGGCAGGAGGACTGGCCGCCACCGGGGCGGAGCTTGTCATGGGCGCGTTTTACCGCTTCGCGCTGGGGGTGGAATTCTGGGACTACTCCAATATGCCGGGAAGCCTGGGCGGGCTGGTGTGCCCGGTGTTCTCCCTGTGCTGGACGGCGCTGTCCCTGGCGTTGGTATATCTGGTTCATCCCCCCGTCGCCGCCTTAGCCGCCCGCATCCCTGCCTGGCTGGGCCCCCCCGCCCTCATTGTATTGGCGGCGGATATCCTGGTGTCCTGCGCCGCCTTGCGGCGGACAGGCACCACCGATGTACTGCGCTGGTACGCGCCCGAATAAGCCCCGCCCTTTTGTGTATTGAACCAAGCCCCCTTCCGTGCTAAAATAAACCGAATTGAAAACACATGAAAGGGGCAGAGACATATGGATATCACCTTTTTGAATCCCGGCGTGGACGATATGCTGCAAAGCATCCTCGCCTTTCAGGAGGAGGGCGAGGCCGCCTTCTGGTCAGAGCCCCTCTACCACTTCTATCCCCAGCTGGACAGGAACCACGCCGCCTCCCTTCCCTTCCCCCGGCGGAAGGAGTACATTGAGCGCACCCTGCGCGACGCCTATCCTCGGCTGGAGGGGACTATCGACGAACGGGTGTCCCGATACGCCGTCCACTGGGCAAGCTGCCGGGGACAGGTCAACGCCGCCCTGACGGATGCCTTCGGGGTGGACTGCGGGGAACTGTTCAACGACCTGCGCTGTCATGTGGGCATGAACCCCATCGCGCCCCGGTTTTTGAGGGAACGGCGGTTTGACGTGTTCTACCTCAACAGCGAGCGGGGCGCTGTGGGGCTGGCAATCCATGAGCTGATCCATTTCGTCTGGTTTTACGTGTGGAACGGGCTGTACAGGGACAGCTATGACCAGTACGAGCGCCCCTCGCTGAAGTGGATTTTAAGCGAGATGGTGGTGGAATCCATCATGCGCGATCCCCGGCTCAGCTCCATCAACCCCTATTTCCCCCGGGAAGAGGGCGGCTGCATTTACCCCTATTTCTTCGATATGGAGGTAGGGGGCGCGCCCATTCTGGACACCTTGGAGCGGCTGTACCGCGCCCAGCCCATTCAGGATTTCATGAAAAGCGGCTATGCCTACTGCCTGGAGCACGAGGCGGAGATCAGGGCCCACATCCAAAAATCAGAGGGCTGAGCGGGAAGATTTTTCCACTGTCTTGACAATTTCCGCCTTCCGGCATACAATAAGTGCCATCCTTTGACCCCAGAGGAAGGGGAGAAACCCATGATTGAATTAAAACACGTCTCCAAGGTGTTCCCCACCGCCGAGGGCGGGTTCCATGCCCTGAAAGACGTATCCCTTACCATCGGCGACGGCGATATCTACGGCATTGTGGGTATGAGCGGCGCGGGCAAATCCACCCTGGTGCGCTGCATCAACCTGCTGGAGCGGCCCACCTCCGGCCAGGTGGTCATCGACGGGGCCGACCTTTGCGCCATGGGCCAAAAGGAACTCATCGCCCAGCGGCGGTCCATCAGCATGATTTTCCAGCAATTCAACCTGCTGATGCAGCGCACATGTTTGAAAAACATCTGCTTCCCCATGGAGATCGCCAGGATAAAGCGGGCGGATGCGGAAAAACGGGCGAGGGAGCTTTTGGAAATCGTCGGCCTGCCCGACAAGGCGGACGCCTACCCCGCCCAGCTGTCCGGCGGACAGAAGCAGCGCGTTGCCATCGCCCGGGCCCTGGCCTGCGACCCTAAGATTCTGCTGTGCGACGAGGCCACCTCCGCCCTGGACCCCAAGACCACCCGGGACATCCTGCGGCTCATCAAGGACATCAACGGGCGGCTTGGCATCACGGTGGTGGTCATCACCCATGAGATGGCGGTGGTGGAGGAGATCTGCACCCATGTGGCCATCCTGGACCACGGCCGCGTCATGGAGACGGGGACGGTGGAGCAGGTATTCTCCAGCCCCCAGACCGAGGCGGGCCGCCGCCTGGTCTACCCAGACGGGGTTCGCATTGAGCAGCTCCCCGCGGCCAATGTCATCCGCATCGCCTTCAACGGCGGCTCCTCTTACGAACCGCTCATCGCCTCCTTAGCCATCGACTGCGGCGTGAAGGTGAACATACTGGGGGCGGATACCCGCAACGTAAACGGCCAGGCCTTCGGCACCATGCTGCTGGGCCTGCCGGAGGACGCCGGCGAGGCCGCGAAAGCCGTGGCTTACATCAAAAACCAGCCCAACGTGACCATGGAGGAGGTGCGGGATTACCATGCTTGAATTTTTCAACGACCCCAAGGTGGCCGAGCAGCTCGGCTATTTGGTGAAGCACGTCCCCTTCGCGGTGTGGGAGACCGTCTATACCACAGTGGTGGCCTCCCTGTTCGCCTACCTCATCGGCCTGCCCCTGGGCGTTCTGCTGGTGGTGGGGGCGAAGGACGGCATCCATCCCCTTCCCCTGCCCTTGATGCAGGCGGTCAATACCGTCATCAACCTGCTGCGCTCCATGCCCTTTTTGATCCTAATGGTGCTGGTCATGCCCCTGTCCCGCGTGATTGTGGGCACCACCATCGGCACCGTGGGCATACTCGTCCCCCTCACTGTGGCGTCCTTCCCCTTTGTGGCCCGGCTGGCGGAGGGTTCCCTGCGGGAGATGGACCGGGGGGTGCTGGAGGCGGCCCAGGCCATGGGCTGTTCCACCTTCCAGGTGGTGTGGAAGGTGCTGCTGCCTGAGAGCCTGCCCTCCCTGCTGTCCGGGTTCACCACCGCCTTTGTCACCATCCTGGGCTACGGCGCCATGTCCGGCTTCATCGGCGGCGGCGGGCTGGGTTCCATGTCCCTGCAATACGCCTGGAACAACCGAAAAATGGTGGTGCTGTACGGGGCGGTCATCGTCCTGGTGATCCTGGTGCAGATTTTCCAGTCCATCGGCTCCCACCTGTCCGTCCGGGCAGACCGGCGGGTCACAGGCCGGGGCGGCGCGCGCGGCAGCCGCAAACAGCAGCCCCGGCAGGAAAAATAAGCACCTGGCGCCATATAAGCGCGGCATTTTTGGAGGAAGGGACAAAGCAGCCTTTTTTGTCCCTTCCTCCTCTGTGCAAAATCCCCCATTGACAAATACACTTTGATGCGCTAAACTAAGTGCAACAATTCAATATCGATTGCAAAGGCAATGATAGGGAGAGTAAGCGCGGAGATACGGCACAGAGAGCCCGGGAAGCTGAAAACGGGTACGGAAGGCCGCGCCGAACATGGCCCTGGAGCCGCGCGGCTGAGAGACGGGAAGGTCCTTAGGCCGCGACGGGCGCGCCCGTCACAGCGCCAGGGTATGCCAGTACCCGGTAAGGCCCGCTCCCGTGAGGGACGGGTGAAGCAAGGTGGTACCACGGAGCGGAATGCTTTCGTCCTTGACAATTTTGTCGGGGGCGTTTTTTTGTACCCAAAACCCGCCCTGAGCCCCGGTGAATCCCGCGCAAGCGGTTCACATACATCATCCATCAAGCGAAAAGGAGATACGGAAATGAAAAAGAACGTGTTTGCCCTGGCGCTGTGCGCCGTCCTCTCCCTGTCCCTGCTGTCCGCCTGCGGCGGCAAAAAGTCCGCCACCATCAAGGTGGGCGCCTCCCCCACGCCTCACGCCCAGATCCTGGAGGTGGCCAAGGACATTCTGGCCAAGGACAACATCACCCTGGAGATCGTGTCCTACGACGACTATGTGCTGCCCAACACCAATGTGGAGGACGGCCAGCTGGACGCCAACTACTTCCAGCATATCACCTACATGAACAACTTCAACGCCAACGACGGCACCCACCTGGTCAGTGTGGCCGAGCTGCACTACGAGCCCTTCGGCATCTACGCCGGCAAGACCGCCAGCCTGGACGCCCTGCCCGACGGCGCACAGATTGCCATTCCCGACGACCCCACCAACGGCGGGCGGGCCCTGCTGCTGCTCCAGGAGCAGGGGCTCATCAAGCTGGCCGACGGCGTGGGTCTGGAGCCCACTGTGGAGGACATCGCGGACAACCCCCACGACTATAAAATCCAGCAGCTCACCGCCAACCTGCTGACCACCACCCTCCAGGACGTGGACGTGGCCGTCATCAACGGCAACTACGCCATCGGCGCGGGGCTGAAGGCCAGCGAGGCCCTGGCCATCGAGGCCGCCGACGGTATCGCGGGCACCGCCTATGTAAACGTGCTGGCCGTCAAGGAGGGCCGGGAGAACGACGAGGCCATCAAGGCCCTGGTGGACGCGCTGAAATCCGACGAGGTGAAGGCGTTCATCAACGAGACCTACGGCGGCGGCGTGGTAGCGGTGTTCTAAAGCATCCAAAACACACAGAAGATCACAAGGGGCCGGAGGCGTCCAGTCTCCGGCCCCTCGTACGGGAGGAAATGCTATGAACATGACAATCCGTCCCTTTGAGACCGGGGAGCTGGACGGGCTGGCCCTGCTGGCCCAGCGGCTCAACGCCTCCCGCCAGACCGGCTCCACCTTCTGCTGCGCCAAGGCGGCAGACATCCGGCGGGATTTTGAGCAGAGCATGGAATGGGGCTTCGCCTGCTGGGCAGACGGGCGGCCTGTCGGGCTGGTGAGCTGTTTCCCGGACCGGGAAAAGGGCAACGCCGACTGCTCCCTGCTGCTGGACGCCTGCGGGGCAGACTACCGGGAGGCGGCGGGGGCGCTGCTGGCCAGGGCGCGGGAGAGGCTGGGGCCCGGCATGGCCTGCACCTTCTTTTTCCCTGTGGAAAACGGGGAATGCCGCGGATTCTTGGAACAGGCAGGGGCCCGGCGGCAGGTAAATGAATATATCCTCCGCCTGGGGCGGGAGGCCTGGAGCGAACCCCGGGATATGGCGGCGGAACCCCGGCCCGTCAGGGAGGGGGAGCTGGCGGACTTTGCCGCCCTTCACGACCAAGTGTTCCCCGGCGTGTATGTCTCCGGGCGGGACATTTTGGAAGATCTGGGCAAAGGCAGGTTTGTGTATGTGGTCTCCGACAGCGCGGGGCTGGCGGCCTACGGCGTGCTGAAGCCCCAGAGCAATGAGCAGGCTGTGGCGGAAGTATTGGCCGTCCGGCAGGACGCCAGGCAGCGGGGCTATGGCGGGGCCATACTGAACCACCTGGCCCGGGAGGCGTTTTTCCGGCTGGGCGTCCGGCGGCTGGAGCTGGTGGTGGACGGGGACAACCAGAACGCTCTCAAGCTGTATCTTGACACCGGCTTCCAGGTCTTTCAGGAGAACAACTGCTACATTTTGCGGTAAATGAAAACGAGCCCGGAATGCCTAAATTTCAAGATATTTTAGGGCTTGTTTGAAAATTGCCGACACGCCCAATCGGCGGGCCTTTTTCCGCCTCGCCGCTGGGCATATTGCCAATTTTCAAACGACGCCTAGAAGCTGTACAGCGGCCCTTTTGCAAAACACGGGCCCTGTCCCCCAAAACCCGGAGGGACAGGGCCCGTATGCGTTACAGATTGTCCTTGAAAAACTGCTCCAAGGTCTGGGCGTTGGCTTCCTCATTGCCGCCCTCCAGAGTGACGGTCACCGTGTCGCCCTGCTTGATGCCCAACCCCATCAGGGCCATCAGCTTGGCCGCCCCGGCGGACTTGCCGGCCTGCGTGGAGATGGTGACGGTACTGTCCAGGGCCTTAGCAGCCTTGACCAGCAGTCCGGCGGGGCGGGCATGGATGCCCACAGGATCGGTGATGGTGTAAGTGAACTGCTTCATGACATTTCCTCCTCTTGTTGACATGGTTTATCATCAGGTATTTTGCGCCTATACAGAGAACCCGGCGGGTCGGAACCCCAATCCGCCGGGCCGCTTGGTTTAATTTTATTATATCTCACTTCCCACAAAATTGCAACTTTTTCCTGCCGCAAAAACTGTCAATCATCCAAAGATGCCGTTGAAGATTTCCCCATTCCGGGCTATACTATGCTATACTACCCTTCAGGCCAACCACCAGAGAGGAGAGAACGCCATGTCCGGACGCAGCCGGGGCAGATATTGGAGCGCGTCGCTGCTGAAGCGGCGGGGCTGGACCCAAGAGCTCATCCGCGAGCTCCTTCCCAAACCCCATTATATTCCATGCGACGGATATTCCGTCCGTGTCTGGGACAAGGAGGACGTGCGCGCGGCGGAGCGTGACCCCCGCTTCGCCCACCCTGCGGGCGCGGAGTCCGGCCGGTCCATCCCTTCCCCCGCTCCGGCGGCCCGGCGCGCCAGGGCCCTGCTGGCCCGTGCGTGGGACGGGGCGGGGCAGGACGGCTCCGCCCCCTGGCTGCTGGCCGGGCACTACCACGCCGCCCTGCTGGCCCGGCTGTCCTCCGCCGGGGCGGGCCGAGGGATCCGCAATTCCCAGGCCGCCGCCTGGATTGGCGAATTCCTGGCCCTGGAACGCCGGTGCGACCCCAGGCATCTGCCGGAAATTTTGAAAAACCTCCTCCGGGCGGGGGACTGGCTGGAACGCCACCCGGACCACCAGCTGGCCCTGGAGCTCCGGGACCGCTACCCCCAGGCCCTGCTGGGGGCGGCAAGGCAGGTCCTCTCCGACTTCTCCGCCGCCCAGCCCGAGGCGGACGCGGACGCCCTGCTGCGCGCCCCGGGCTTCCCTGCCGCCCACCTGCTCCGGGAAGGGCTGGGGGCGGTGTGGTCGGTGTGGTACGTCCCCCAGGCCATCCGCACCAGCCTGTCCCTGCTCATCGCCCTCAACCCCAAGGACGAATACCCCGAGGCGCGGGCCATGCACCGCCGGTTCATCCTCCACCTGGGGGGCACCAACACCGGCAAGACCTACGCCGGGTTCCAGCGGCTGATTCGGGCCAAAACCGGGGTCTATCTGGCCCCCCTGCGCCTGCTGGCCCTGGAGGCCCAGGAAACCCTGCTGGACGCGGGGGTGGACTGCTCTTTGTCCACCGGCGAGGAGGAGGACTTCCGGGAGGGTGACACCCATCTGGCCGCCACGGCGGAAAAGCTGGATCTCAAGCGCCGCTATGAGGCCGCGGTGATCGACGAGTGCCAGATGATCGCCGATCCCCAGCGGGGGTACGCCTGGACCCGGGCGATTCTGGGGGTGCTCTCCCCCGAGGTGCACCTGTGCGCCGCCCCGGAGGCCAGGCAGCTGCTCCTCCGCCTCATTGAGAGCTGCGGCGACAGCGCGGAGGTTGTCTTCCACGAGCGCACCACCCCCCTGCTGTGCATGTCCCACCCGGTGGACTACCAGCGCGTCCAGCCCGGGGACGCGCTCATCACCTTCTCCAAGGTGGGGGTGCTCAGCGTGGCGGAGGACCTGCGCCAGAGCGGCAAGGAACCGGCCATCATCTACGGGGCCCTGCCCTATGCCACCCGGCGCAGGCAGATGGAGGGCTTCCTCAAGGGGGATATGGAGTATATCGTCTCCACAGACGCCATCGGCATGGGGCTCAACCTGCCCATACGGCGGATCATCTTCATGGAGACGGAGAAATTCGACGGCGTGGAGCGCCGGGAGCTGCGCCCGGAGGAGATCAAGCAGATCGCCGGGCGGGCGGGCCGGTTCGGCATGTATAACAAGGGCTGGGTGGGGGCCACCCAGAACCTCCCCGCCATCCGGGCGGGGCTGGAGGCAGTTGTCCCGCCCTTGGAATACGCCGTGGCGGGCTTTTCCGACCTGGTGCTCCAGGTGGACTTCGACCTGTTGGAGGTGCTCACCCAGTGGAACCAGATGCCCACCGCGGAGCCCTACCGCAAGCTGGACATCACCCGGTATATTTCCCTCATCTCCAAAATGCGGGAGATGGGCTTTGTCCTCACCCGGGAACAGGAGCTGCGCGCCGCCAACATCCCCTTTGATGAAACGGAGGACGCCCTGCGGGAGCTGTTTTTCCAGTTCCTCCACCGCTGGCAGCGGGGGGAACCCGTTGAGCAGCCCGGCCTGCCTGAGGACGAGCCCACCCTGCCCGAGCTGGAGCTGTACTACCGCAAGCTGGACCTCTACTTCTCCTTTTCCAAGGCGTTCGGCTGCCCGGTGGACGAGGACAGGCTGTACGACAGCCGGGAGCGGGTGGCCGACGAGATCAACGAGATTCTGCTCCACAAGCTGCGCAACAACATCCGCTTCTGCGCCCGGTGCGGCAAGGCCCTGCCCCTGCACTACCGGGGGCGGCTATGCGACGGGTGCTTTCGCCGGGAGCGGAAGGACGCGGGGCGCTTCCCCGCCCGCCAGGGCCGCTGAACGGGGAGGTTTCCCCTTTCGGGCCGCGTGGGCCGGACATGAGAGAAGCGGCGGGGAGCTGCGCTCCCCG
>OFGO01000859.1_pt1 | contig 25796 bp, 24 predicted proteins | sample 1521761 | NCBI WGS metagenome assembly OFGO01 (sample SAMEA3504128, study PRJEB24116) | mouse gut metagenome | biome: mouse gut; feature: mouse-associated habitat; material: faeces | place: Denmark | collected 2011
TTAGGAAGAGACCTGTCTCTTCCTTTTTTTGTTGAATTATGATAGAATTATAATGGTTTGTTATTTTATGTAAAAGAAAGGTATGTTATTGCAGATGAAATTACTCAGTGTGATCGTTCCTTGCTATAATGAAGAAGAGAATGTGAGAGACTTTTATGATGAATTGCTCAGGAATGCTTCTTTTTTTCAGGAGAAAGAGATTGAGATAGAGATCATTTACGTGGACGACGGATCCAAAGATAAGACAGTGGCGGAGGTCAAGAGACTGCACGAGGAGGATGCCAGAGTACATCTGTTATCTTTTTCACGGAATTTTGGAAAGGAAGCGGCAATTTATGCAGGATTGCAGAGAGCAAAGGGAGATATGGCAGTCATGATGGATGCCGATCTGCAGGATCCGCCCTCGCTTTTGCCGGAAATGTACAGTTATATTGAACAAGGGTATGATTCCGTGGCAACGCGGCGTGTCACAAGAAAAGGAGAACCGCCGATCCGGTCGTTTTTCGCAAGAATGTTCTATCGGATCATGAATAAGATCTCCAGGACGGAGATCGTGGATGGTGCCAGGGATTACCGACTCATGACCAGACAGGTGGTGGATGCCATCCTGGCGATGACGGAGTATAATCGGTTCACCAAAGGGATCTTCGGCTGGGTGGGTTACGAGACAAAGTGGCTGGAATACGAAAATATAGAGCGTAAGAAGGGGGAGACAAAGTGGTCCTTCTGGAAGCTTTTTGTCTATTCGCTGGAAGGTATCACTGCTTTCTCTACGGTGCCGCTTACGATGGCGGCCGTGCTGGGTGCTTTCTTTTGTGTACTGGCATTTGGGATGATCATTGTGACGATCGTGAGAACACTGATCTTTGGCGATCCAACCTCGGGCTGGCCGTCGCTGGTGTGTATTATCCTTCTGGTCAGTGGCGTGCAACTGTTTTGTCTTGGCATAGTGGGGCAATACTTATCCAAGACCTATATGGAAGTGAAGAAAAGACCTATTTATCTTGTGAAAGAGGATATCTGATGAAAGAACTGGTGAGCATCATCGTGCCGGTATATAATGCGGCCGCTTATATAAAGGACACGATCGCAATGGTACAGCGGCAGACCTTTCAGGAATGGGAACTGCTGCTGATAGAGGACCGTTCGCCGGACGACAGCGCTGGGGAGATCCGCAGGGTGCTGACAGTAACGAAGAAGGACCGGAAGACGGACGGGTCGGAACCATATATTTCAGCGGATGACTGCGGGGAGCCTGGAACCCTATGCCGGGAGGACGTGATGAAAGGATCCGAGCAGGGGAGTCTGTCGGTGGAAGAGTTTGCCGCTGCCGGCGGACAGAGGGTACGGCTGGTCTGTAAGGAGAAGAATGAAGGGGCGGCGCGCGCGCGCAACACCGGCTTGGATCTCGCTGCAGGCCGGTATATCGCCTTCCTGGATGCGGATGACATCTGGCATCCGCGTAAATTAGAGAAAGAACTGGAGTTTATGCGAAGCAGGCAGGCGGGGTTCGTATTTACGGCCTATGAGTTCGGAGACGAGGAAGCCAGGCCAGTGGGTAAGGTGGTACATGTCCCTCAGGAATTGCGGTACAGGCAGGCTTTATCCCGGACGGTGATCTTTACGACGACCGTTTTGCTGGACCAAGAGCAGATTCCGACGGAACTGATCAGAATGCCGGTGGTGGAGAGTGAAGACACGGCTACCTGGTGGCAGATCTTGCGGGCAGGCCATACAGCGTACGGGCTGGATGAGGTGCTGGCAGTCTACAGGCGGCCGGCACGGTCGTTATCTTCCAATAAACTAACGGCGCTAAGGCGCATCTGGAACTTGTACCGAAGACAGGAACGACTGTCCTTACCTGTCAGTGCGTACTGTTTTGTTATGTGGGCTTATCGGGCAACGAAAAGACGATTGTGACAGCAGACAGCAAGAACAGGAGAGGCGTGGATCATACAGGAAGCCGGTCTGCTGTTACAGATGAGGTATGATAATGAAAAGAATGGGATCTTTAAAGAGATTGATCATATTGCAGCTGTCCCTGATCGGATTGCTTTTTCATACGGCAGTCTATGCGTATTACTGGTTTCAGGAATATTATCCGTATCTGAAATTTCATGGGCATGCCAAGTTTTACTTCAAAGGACATGTCCTTATCATTGTACTCTATTTTGTATTGCTGCTTTTCTTTGCCAGTACTTATGGAGTATTGAAGATTGGCTATCTGAAGCCCATAGATGTATTCATATCGGAATTTTTCTCGCTGTTGTTTGCAAATGTGATATCTTATTTCCAGATATCCCTGATGGCGAACTGGGTTGTAAAGGTCAGGCCGATCGCGGAGGTCATGCTGATCCAGGCCGTTTTCTCTGCCGTGTGGGTGTTTGTCTGTAATACCTGCTATTTTAGAGTGTTTCCGCCCAGAGGGCTGCTGATCATTCATGGGGAGCGGCCGATCAATGATATTGTGGCCAAGTTTGAATCGCGCAGGGAGAAGTATAAGATCGCAGGCAGTATCAATATTGCAGAAGGGATCGAAGCAGTCAAGAAGGAGATATGGAAGGACTATGGGGCGGTGGTCTTGTGGGATATTCCGGCGGCGGAGAGAAATACGCTGCTGAAGTACTGCTACAGCCGTTCGATCCGGGTCTACATGATGCCAAAGATATCAGATGTATTGGTGAAAGGAGCGACACAGCTACATCTGTTTGACACGCCGATCTACCTGACGAGGGAGTATGCGCTTAAGATAGAACAGCGTATCGCCAAGAGAGCGATCGATCTGATCTGTTCCGTACTCTTACTGGTGTTCACTTCGCCTTTCATGTTGATCACGGCAGCCGCGATTAAGCTGTATGACGGCGGGCCGGTATTCTATAAACAGGTCAGGTGTACGATAGGGCAGAAACAATTTTCTATCATGAAATTCAGAAGCATGCGGGTGGACGCGGAGAAGGATGGAGTAGCGCGGCTGGCGGCAAAGAACGATTCTCGTATCACGCCGATCGGTAAATTCATCCGTGCGGTCAGGATTGACGAACTGCCCCAACTGATCAATATTTTAAAGGGAGAGATGTCTTTCATCGGGCCGAGACCGGAGCGGCCGGAGATCATTGCACAATATCTGGAAGATATGCCGGAGTTCGCATTCCGTATGAAGGTAAAGGCAGGGCTTGCAGGATATGCCCAGGTGTACGGGAAGTATAACACGACGCCTTATGATAAGTTAAAGTTGGATCTGACCTATATAGAGCAGTATTCGGTCTGGCTGGATCTAAAGCTGATGCTTTTGACATTGAAGATCCTTATTAAGCCGGAGAGTACAGAAGGCGTGAACGGTGATCAGGTCACGGCAGCCAAGAAGGGCTGACGGACAGGCTGATATGGGGGCGAATATATGCGGGAGATCAGGTATGCCGATGCAGGCATGGATATGAAGAAGATACTACTTTGTTTTATGGGAAAGATCAAGCTTGTGCTGCTTGCGGCAGTGGCCGGCGCTGCACTTGGCGGCGTGATCTATGCTGCTTCCCGTGTGATTCCGGAATCGGAGCGGGAGTATCAGGCGATGGCCAAGATCTATCTGGATTTCGAGGCGGATGAGACGGGAGAGGTCTATCAGGCATATAACGGGTACACGTGGAACGATCTTATGGCTACGGATCCTATTCTTGACGTGACCATGCAGTATCTGCCGGAAGACTATACGCGGGAAGAGGTGGCCGCGGCAGTCAAGGCGGAGATCCTTTCGGACTTAAGACTTTTGACGATCACGGTTACGACACATGACGCGGACAGTTGTGACCGGATCCTGCAGGCGGCCGGGCAGTCGCTTGTGGACCGGGGCAATACGGCCAAGGAGTTTAAGCAGATCGAGGTGATACAGACTACCGGTGCGAAGCTTGTGGTGGCGGATGCGAGATGGAAGCAGGCGCTGGCAGGCGGCGCGGTGCTCGTGACAGTATTGGTGCTGCTGGGAATGCTCCTCTATTATGTACTGGATGACCGTATTATGGTGGCTTCCGATCTAAGACAGGTGACGGATGCGGCGTTTATCGGTTACAGCGGTGCAGGAGAGCGGCTGGAGAAGGATTATGAAGCAAATCTGGCATATATAAGAGCGCAGAAAGGCGATATAGCCGTGCTTTTGCTGAGACAGAAGGAAGCGGTGGCACAAGAACAATGGCAGGAACTGTGCGCAGCGGACGGGGTGGTGCTTTTAGTGTCGTACGGTGAAGTACATGCGGTTTATCTGAGCTACGTGACAGAGCAGCTTGCCGTCAGGGAATGTCCGCTCGTGGGAATCGCGATCGGAAATGCTGACGGAGGCTTTCTAAGTAGGTACTATGGAGGTTAGGATGAAGAAGAGTGTACAGCTGCTGGTGTCCGCAGTGGAGCAGGATGCGGTGCTGCTGGCGGAGCGGATGAACATCTGCAGTGACGCCGTGATCGTGAATCAGAGCGATCGGTACGGATATGAGGAATTTGAGAAAGCAGGGCATAAGATACAGGTCTTTACCATGCCGGAGAGAGGTGTGGGCCTTAGCCGTAACACGGCGCTCCTGCATGCCACGGCGGATATCTGCGTTTTCTCCGATGAGGATATCGTGCTGCACAAGGACTATCAGGAGCGGATCTGCAGGATATACGAGGAACTGCCGGATGCGGATATGATCTTGGTCAATGTGAAGGTGGCGCCGGCCAGACGCACTTACTGGAATAAGGACATTCATCGGATCGATCATCGGAATTACGGACGCTATCCGGCATACAGCATTACGGCCAGGCATGAGGCACTGTTGCGGGCCAATGTGCATTATTCCCTGCTTTTTGGCGGAGGCGCCAGATACAGCAATGGGGAGGACAGTCTCTTTCTGCGCGATTGCCTGAAAGCCGGCATGAAGATATATTCGCATACGGTCTGCATCGGAGAAGAGAAGGAGCGGGAATCGACTTGGTTTACCGGGTATCATGAGAAATTCTTCCGGGACAGGGGAGTGCTCTACCACTATCTGTATGGACGGATGGCACTGCCGTTGTCCCTTCGTTTCCTGTGGGTGCACAAACAGGAGATGTGCAGGGATGTTCCGCTTGGGAAGGCATTCCGGTGGATGAAGGACGGAGTGAGGGAAGGCCGGCAATGTCCTTAAGGTAAGTTGGCAAGCCGGGCATAGATGGTTTGATAAGGACAGGCTCGGGCAGTGACAGGACGATGCGGGATAAGATGGAAGGATCGGGAAAGGACAACGGCGGTAGATGATTCTGTATATTACGGTGGCGGCGGTAACAGCGCTGCTTGCCGGCATGGTGAACTGCAGGCCGGTGACGCAGCCATATAGGACGACAAGACAGCAGATGTGCAATAGAATCTGTCTGTTTGCCGTTTTTCTGCTGCTTTTTGCGTTGTCTGCGTGCAGGCTGAACGTGGGCAATGACTATGCCAAATATGTGGAATTCATGCATCTGGTCAACTGTGACGCTTACGTGCCGACGGAGATCGGCTTCAATCTGTTGGTGAAGCTTGTGTATGGGCTGTCAGGATTTGAGAATTATCTGTTGGTATTTGCGGTCTATGCATTTGCAACGGTGGGAATCTTCCTGTTGGCGATGTATGAACAGAGTGTGGACTTTCCGCTTACCTTCTTTCTCTTTATGGCGCTGGGATACTATTTCCAGACGTTCAGTACTGTGCGGTACTATTTTGCGCTGGCACTTGCGCTGTATTCCATGAAATTTGTGCTGCGCAGGCAGTGGGGAAGATTTCTGGGATTGATCCTGCTCGGGGCGACTTTCCATAAGTCGCTGCTGGTGGTGATTCCCTTATATTTTCTTGCAACACTGCCGTGGAAGAAGTGGCAGCTTGCCGTAGGAGCGCTTTTTTGTACGACTTTTCTATTCTGTCAGAATCTGTATTTGAAGCTGGTCGTGCTGTTGTATCCGACATATGAGGACACGGAATATCTGGAAGGCGGGACAAGTTATATCAATATCCTGCGCTGCACGGCGGTGATCCTGTTTGCAGTGATCGTGTATTGGGAAAAGAAACGGCGTGGGATGGAGGAGATCGCGGAAGAGGATGTGGCGGCAGAACATTTTTATTTCTACTTAAATTTGGGAGCGCTTGTGTTATATGTGTTTTGTTCGTTCCTGCCGATCATATCCCGCATCGGGTATTATCTTACGGTCAGCCACATATTGTATCTGCCGATGCTGCTCGGACAGATCAGAAATGCGAAATGGCGCAGAGTGTTCCGGGTGGGGATGCTGGCTGCGGCTATCCTGTATTTTATGATCTATATGAGCAGGGCAGGCAATGACGGGATTTTGATCTTGCCGTATAAGACATTTTTATTCCATGATATGGTCAATATCTTGTCGGATGTGAATTAATGCGGCAAGGTATCCGATTGAAGAGGGAAGGGGGTATCTTATGACTTTCAGCATCATCGTAGTCTGTCTGAATGCGGGAGAGAGATTGCGCCGGACTGTGGAAAGCATCCGCAGGCAGACGGAACAGGACTACGAGATCGTTATTAAGGATGGCATCTCCACAGACGAGACTACGACGCAGTTCCTGGATGCGTTGGAGCAGGCGGGAGAGTCTGATCCCCGGCTCAGAGTGTACCGGCAGGAGAAGGATACGGGGATCTATGACGCCATGAATCAGGCGGTGGAATATGCCGGCGGTGAGTACATCTTATTCTTGAACTGCGGGGACAGCTTTTATGATGACCAGGTGTTGGCGAAGGTCAGAGAGCAGATCGAGGGACGCAGGGATACCGGGGAAAAGCAGCCGCAGGATGGCTTGCGGCATGCGCAGAAGAAACGGCTCTGTATTTTCTATGGGAATATATGTGAACAGGTGACTGGGACTATGGTTCAGTCGAACCCGGTACTCAACGAGTTTGCGTGTTACCGGAATCTGCCGTGTCATCAGGCTTGCTTTTATGCGACGGATCTGTTAAAGAAGAGAAAATTTGACACGAAGTACCGGGTGCGTGCCGACTATGAGCATTTTCTCTGGTGCCGCTATGAGGGCGGTGCGGAATCTGTATATATGCCTGTGACGGTGGCATTCTATGAAGGTGGTGGATTCTCGGAGACAAAAGCGAACAGGAAAAGATCGAAATGGGAGCACAAGGAAATCGTGGCGAAATATATGCCGGCGGTCAGAGTGCTTGGATATCGACTGATCATGCTTTTGACACTCGCACCGCTTAGGACATGGATCGCGGGGAATCCGGCTTTGGCAGGGCTGTACCAGAGTGTAAAGAGGAAGGTATATCGGAAAAACGGCAGGGCATAGCAATGTCCGGAAAAGGGGAAAACATGAAGGTATTGTGGATATGTAACATTATGATTCCTACAATTGCCAGGCAGCTGGGAGTCTCCTACAGCAACAGAGAAGGTTGGCTGAGCGGGCTGTTGGAGCGGGTCGTTCTGGAGCGGGGAAGGAATCGGATCGAATTGGGGATCGCATTTCCGGTGGATGAAGAGATGGGAGACTTCGAGCGGAATATGCAGCTGGGCGAGAGTATGTCTTGTCGGTGCTATGGATTTGTAGAGAATCTGGATACGCCGGAAATCTACGACGCCACACTGGAAGCACGGTTTCGGAGTATCCTGCAGGATTTTGAGCCGGATATCGTGCATATTTTCGGAACGGAATTTCCGCACACGCTGGCCTGCGTCAGGATGTTTGGGCGTCCGGAGAGGACGCTTGTCAGTATGCAGGGGTTGTGTGGCTGCATCGCGGAGGAGTACATGGCCGATCTGCCGATGAAGGTGCAGCGGCAGGTGACGCTGCGTGACAGGATCAGGCAGGACAGCCTTCGGCAGCAGCAGAAGAAATTCAAGAAGCGGGGCGAACATGAGAAGGAGGCCCTGGGGATGGTGGGGCATGTGGCAGGCAGGACGGATTTTGACCGGACGCAGGCTGCGAAGCTAAATCCGTCTGCCGAGTATCATTATCTGAATGAGACGCTGCGCAGCATTTTCTATCGCGACAGATGGAAAAGGGCGGCCTGCGAGCCTTACAGTATTTTCTTAAGCCAGGGCGACTATCCGTTAAAGGGATTTCACTATCTTCTGCAGGCTATGCCGAGGGTACTGGAGCAGTTCCCGGAGGCGCATGTCTATGTGGCTGGCAGCAATATCATTGATACGGATACGTGGCAGGACAAGATGAAATTGTCCGCATATGGGAAATATTTGCGGAGGCTGATCAGGGAGAGGCAGTTGGCGGAGCATGTGACGATGCTCGGGCGGCTTTCGGCGGAGGAGATGAAGGCACAGTTCTTGAAAAGCCATCTGTTTGTGATGCCTTCGGCGTTGGAGAACTCGCCCAATTCACTGGGGGAGGCGATGCTGCTGGGAGTGCCCTGCGTGGCGGCGGATGTGGGAGGCGTACATAATCTGCTGACGGACGGCGGGGACGGTATGCTGTATCCGGCGGGAGATGTGGAAGCGCTGGCCGACAGGATCATGGAGATTTTCACGAAAGAAGCTATTGTGGAGCGCTTTTCGGATAATGCCAGGAAACACGCGCGGGTGAATCACGATGCGGAGCAGAATTATTACCGGTTGATCCGCATCTATCGGGAGATGCTTTCATGACCTTTACGTTTGTGTCGAATTATATCAATCACCATCAGATCCCTCTGTGTGAGGCGCTTTGGCATAAGCTGGGGGATGCCTTTACTTTTATCCAGACTATGCCCATGGAGGAAGAGAGGGTTGCCATGGGATGGGGCGTGGATGTGCGGACACTGCCCTATGTGCGCTGCCTGTATGAGGCGGAATACGAGTGCCGTAAGAAGATCGCGGAAAGTGATGTGGTGCTGTTTGGCTGGTCGGAGCGGGAAGACATCGCAGCGGAAAGACTTGCCTCCAGGAAGGTGACGATGCGGGTGAGCGAACGACTGTACCGGGAAGGACAGTGGAAGGCAGTCTCTCCCCGTGGGCTGCTGGCCAAATATCAGGAGCACATCAAATATCGCACCCAAAATGTATGTATGCTGTGTGCCGGAGCCTATGCGGCGTCAGATTTCCGATTGATCGGGGCGTATCCGGGCAAGCTGTTCCGGTGGGGATACTTTACAAAGCTGCGGATTTACAGTGAGGAGCAATTTGCGTCCATGAAGGCGCAGGACGGCAGGCTGCACATTGTGTGGGCCGGGCGGTTTATTCCGTTAAAGCACCCGGAATATGTAGTGCGGCTGGCAGGAACGCTGCATAAGAAGGGGTATCCTTTTTACGTGCATATGCTGGGAGACGGAGAGCTGGATGCGCAGATCAGGCAGGATGTGGAAGCGGCGGGTCTGGCGGAATGTTTTCGATTCTACGGCTACACGGAGCCGGAGCGGGTGCGGGATGTGATGGAGCGGTGCCACATTCATCTTTTTACAAGTAATCACCTGGAAGGCTGGGGTGCCGTGGTCAATGAGGGCATGAACAGCGGCTGCGTGGAGGTGGTCAATGAGCAGGTGGGGGCAGCGCCTTATCTGATCCGACACGGAGAGAACGGACTGGTGTATCCGAAGGATAAGTATGAAGGGATGGAAGCGCTGGTTTTGGACCTGTTTGAAAATTGGGAGAAGCGTAAAGGCATGGGGCGTGCGGCTTATGAGACGATCCGAGATGTGTGGAATGCAGAGAGTGCGGCGAAGGAACTGCTGCGGTTTGCACAAGGGCTGCTTGACGGGAAGATCCTGCCGGCGGCGGACGGGCCGCTGAGTGTGGCGCCGGTGGTGCGGCCGAGGTGATGATGCCGGACAGGCAGAGGTTGGAGACAGACAGTGAATGGAAGCAGTAAACTATGAATGAGAAGATTAGTGTGATCGTGCCGGTATACAATTCAATAGACTGCCTGGAGCGGTGTGTGAGGTCGATCAGCGCGCAGACATATGCTGCGCTGGAGATCCTGCTGATCGATGACGGGTCTACGGACGGAACGGATGCGCTGTGTGAGAGGCTTGCGCGGGAAGACGAGCGTATCCGTGTTTACCATAAGGAGAACGGCGGCGCTTCTTCGGCGCGGAATATGGGGATCGGTCTGGCGTCCGGGGCATATCTTGGATTTGTGGACAGCGACGATCATATTGAGCCGGATATGTATGAGCTGATGATGAATGCCATGCATGACAGGCCGGGAGATGTGGTGCAGATTTCCCGGGATGAGGTGGACGATCTGGGACGGCGCCTGCCGGATGTATGTATCCCGCCGGAGCAGGTACAGTTCTGCAGGGCAGAGGATTTTCTGCGGGAACTGCTGCTGCACAGGGGAGACTGCTCGTTCTGCACCAAGCTGGTCAGACGGGAACTGTTTAGGAAACACAGGTTTCCGGAGGGCGTACTGAACGAGGATTTCAGGCTTTTGGTGGAAATGCTGCAGGAGATAGAGGGCATCACGATTTTGCCGAAGCAGTGTTATCACGTAGTGTGTAGGCAGGAGAGTACGACCCGCAGGAAGACGAAGGACAGTTTTTCGCGGGTCTTTTTGGATATCGTGGACAATGCAGATCGTATGCAGGAGCTTGTGGACAGAGTTTATCCGGAACTGCATGTGTATGCGATACGGTTTAACCTGTTCCAGAGACTGGACTATCTCCTGCACATACCGATTCCGCAGATGGTGAGGAAGAATGATTTCTATCAGTGCGTGAAGCGGTATTTGAGGCGGCATGTGAGAGACACGGTGAGGAATCCGTACTTGACGGGGAAGAATAAAGCTTATCTGTTAGCGCTGACCGCTGCACCGAGAATGGTGCGGCAGGTGCATGCCTTCGTACGGCATCCTGCATAGGTATACAGGGAACGGGCATTCCACGCATGGATTTGAGGTTTTCGTACGGCAGGATCATGGAAGTATGGTGGGCGATGATGGATAATGGGAATAAGAGAAGAAAATATCTTGCAATGTTTCTGGTGATCTGGGTGGTGCAGATGGCGGCCGCCTTCTATTTCTGTGTGCAGAAACAGGGCTTTCATGAGGATGAATATTACACGTATTATTCTACGGCGCGTACGAACGGATTCTATGTGGAGGACGGGCAGTGGATGGAACGGGATACCTACCGGAATGAGTTTGTAGTGCTGCCGGGGCAGGGTTTCCAGTATGGTCTGGTGAAATTGGTGCAATCCTGGGATGTGCATCCGCCGATGTATTACTGGGTATTCCATACGTTCGCTTCGCTGGTACCGGGGGTGTTCTCGAAGTGGATCGGGTTGTCGCTAAACTTGGCGCTGTGGGGTGTCAATATCGCATTGCTGGCTTATCTGGCGTATCGTGTGAGTGGCAGGAAGGAGGAACTGGCGCTGCTTGTGACGCTGTTCTATGGCTTATCTCCGGCAGCCATGAGCGGCGTGGTCTTTATCAGGATGTATGAGATGCTGACGACGTTTGTGCTGTTGTGTGCCATCCTGCATGTACAGGCGGCGGAGCATTTGGCTTCCGGGAAATGGAAAAACTTGCCGGTACTCAGGTGTCTGGTGCCGATGGCGGCGGTGACGTATCTGGGATTTTTGACGCAGTATTACTATTTTATCTTCTTGTTTTATCTGGCTGTCGCATTTGGCGTGTGGATGTTGTGGAGGGAGAGGAAGCTGTGGAACTGCTTACGATATGGTGTGAGCCAGGCGGTCGCGTTTGCGCTGGCTTATCTGACATATCCGTCCTGTCTGGGACAGATGTTCCGGGGGCAGAGAGGGGCGCAGGCCACGGAGAATTTCTTTGATCTGTCGAATACACTGGAGCGCCTGAACTTTTTCTATGAATTGCTGGATAAATTTGTTTTCGGGAGAATGCTGCCGGTACTTTTGCTGTTGTTTCTTGTCTTGGCAGTGACCGTTTACAGGCAGAAGGGTCTTCGGAGGAGCAAGGAGGAGGAAGTCAGGAAAGATGCTGCCGGGAAGGGAATAGACAATGTCATCTATGTAATCTTGTCTTTTGCCGTGCTTGGATATTTTCTGACGGTGTCTAAGACGGCGCTTTTGCTGGGGGATACTTCCAACCGGTATCAGCTGCCGATTTATGGAATGATCGTGCTGCTGCTTTTTCAGGCGCTGTGGACGATTGGCAGCACTTGTCTTGGGGGACATGCGTCACGGGAAAAGGTGACAGATAAGGATGGCGCGAAGCAGTCGGGAGCAGTCTGGCAAGCGGGCAGCAGACGGAGGAAAGTAGGAAAAGGCGCGTATGGCTTTGTGGCAGCAGTGGTGATCTGCCTGATCATTGATGTGGCAGGACTAAAGGCAGGCAGGGTAGTATTCCTTTATCAGGAGGATAGGGAACAGCTGGAATATGCGTTGGAGTGGGAACAGGAGAACACGCCTGTGATCTACCTGTATGATCCGGGGGCGGAATGGTGTATCTGGGACGTGGCGGATGAGTTGTTTGTATATTCGGAAGTTTATTTTGCTGCAGCAGACAGCGTGGATGAGATCAGAGATGACAGGATAGAAGAGGCGGAGTCGTTGGTGGTATATGTCGCAAACGGGACAGATAGCAAGGCGCAGATAGGCAGAGTCATGGACAGCAATGGAAAGATTTCCGAGACAACGCATGTTACTACGGAAAAATATTGTGAGGTATATTATGTTTCTTCCCGCGGGCAATGAGCCGGATCCGGGTATCAAAAATAATCCGAAAAATATGGTTTTTCGACGGGGATCAGGCGTTCCAGCCATGTCAGCATATAGTATTCGGTCTTGATCTTCTCATGTTCATAGAGATAGGAAGGCCGCTTATATCCCATCAGCATGGCGGTCAGGGTATTGACGGACAGTTCCACCACATTGATGGACTGGTTATTCTCGACCTGTTCACAGACAGTCTTGCCGTCGTGCCAGGAGAGCATATAGTCGCCTTCATTCCAGGGAGCCATCTCGTCATGTACGAGAAAGTGAATCTTCAGTTCCTCCGGCTGTATCTGGAAAGGATATTCGGCCAGGAAATTTCTGACATCAATGATCCGTGCCATGATGTACGGGGAGATAGTCTCCGTGATCTCGCTGTCCTCGAACAGATAGGCCATCGGTTCGCCGGAATAGTTATCGCCCTGCACCTGCGTGATCATGGAAAAGTGAGCGCTGATATAGTTCCAGAGCCCGTAGTTGGCTTCAATATTGAGGTAGACCATTTCTTTGATGTGAAAGATCTCGTTGGCGATATAGTAGACTACATAGCCCAGGGGCTTATGTTCCTTGCTGTAATAGACTGCGGCGATCATGTCGTCATTGTCCCAGCGCCAGTATTCTTCCCAGGAAAGGGAATCACGAATGAGTGCACCGTGCCGCTGCAGGGCAAAATAGGAATGCACATTGTGATAATCTTCGGAATCCAGACTGACGCGCTCCACCATGCCATCTACTGGGCGCATCTTGGGAAGCTGCGTGTCCTTGACGGTGAAGGAAAGTTTGTCTGACACGATCTCCCATCCCATCTTGCGGTAAAAGGGAATCGAGTAGGGATAAAGGAAGGAAAGAAGCATTCCGTTCCGGTGTATGTAGTCCAGCGCGTGCCGCATCAATGCATGGATCAGCCCGCGGCCCGTATATTCCGGATAGGTGGCCACACCGGTAATACCGCCCATATCTATGAGCGTATCGTGGACGTTGACCTTCATGGAATAGACAACGATCATTGATGCCAGTCTGTCCTGGTAAAACCAGCCCAGCACGTAGGCTTCTTCGAGAATGGGCCGTTTCGCGTATTTGATCTCGTCCTGTTCCCATCCGGTCTGGAACAGATCGTAAGAGGTGACCTGAAACGCATACTGAAGCAGTGCGTTAAACTGTTCCAGATCGCGTTTGTCCAACTCGCGCATCTTGAATTCACCATTGGTCTCCAGATAAGTGTAGGTATGATGTTGTTCTTCCATGTTGATATCCTCATTCATAAGTCAGGTTGGATGCTCTTTAGAGCATTCAACCGCACAGTTGGAAATAATGACTGGTAGTGCAAATTTCCATGCCGCTATGATGCGCTTCTGTCTGTGTTAAGATGGTAGTTATGTTATGTGAAATATTTGCCGTATTTACCGTCATCCGCGTCAAAGAAACAGAAGCCAACAAGACCGCGCCCGGTATGCGCGCCGATGGCACAGCCCACTACGGATATGAGGATATCTTGCGGGTGAAAAGTCTCCTGCACCAGTGCCTTAACAAACTCCAGCGATTCTGTATCTTCTCCGTGGCAGAGAGCAATGGTCTGATTTTCCAGTTGATAGCCATTCTCTTTGGCATACTCGATCAGAAAGCGCAGTGATCTCTTGCGGCCGCGCACAGTCTTGACGACTGCCAGTGCGCCACTTTCGTTTACGACCAGAACAGGCTTCATGTCAAGCGTTTCTGCTAAGGTACCCTTGAACTTGGTAAGGCGGCCGCCTTTGATCAGGTAGGCCAGTGTCTGTACCGTGAAGACATGGCGAATATGCGAGATATAGTAATCGGCGGCTTCGATCAGCTCCTCCTTGTCGGCGCCTTTTTCCAGCATGGTGACCAGTTTGCTGACCAGCAGGCCGAAGCCGATGGAGGCACACTTGGAGTCTATGATGGTCAAGTCAAAATCGGGATGATCCTCACGGATACCGGTGAGTGCGATGTTCGCTGCGTTGTAGGTTCCGGCGATCCCGGTAGAAAAGCAAAGATAAATGACACTGTCTCCGGCCAGTGCATAAGGCAGGAAAGCGTCGGTAAACATGGCAGGATTGATGTGATAGGTCTTGACATCACGCTTGATATCGTCCAATATTTGATAAAATTCTTCTGTCTGTATGGTCTTGCCGTCCAGATAATCCACATCGTCGATCACGACAGGGGTTGGAATCACGTGCAGATGGTGCTGTTCAATGTAGCTTTTTGGCAAGTCACTTGCTGAATCCGTAATAATACGAAGCATATAGCGTTCCCTCCGTTTCTTCCAAACAGGCTCTTGAGATTCCAAGAGACGATCCACTGTTTATCATAATGCAAGGAGGAGGACATTTCAAGTAAATTCTTGCAGCGCGATGCCTGACCCATGAAACAGGGTCAGGCATCGTGCTGTATTGCTATGAATTCATCCGATCCAATAATTCGATCTTGATATCGTATAGTTTGCTGGACAGATCGACGTATACCTTATGCGGATTTACCAGTCTGCGCGTTTCATCCCAGAGGGTGTTCTGCTCCTGCTGACAGTAAGCGCGGATATCCATGACCTTCGGGGAGGTGTAGCAGCATTTGCCGCCTTGGAACACCGGAATCATAAGCTCACGCAGAGTATAGCTGCCGCCGGGCAATTTCGTTTTCTTCCAGGGCTCGTTAGGGTCAAAAAGAAGCAGGTGTTCATTCTCGTCAAAAGTCTCTTCCACCAGGCAGATCAGGTCTGCTTTCACCTTACCGGTTTCTTTCTCGTAGACACGGTAAATGGTCTTATTCCCGGGATTCGTCACTTTCTCTGAATTCTCGGACAACTTGATCTTCGGAATGAATCTGCCGTCCGCTCCCATGATGGCGGCCAGTTTGTACACACCACCGAAGGAAGGGCAGTCCTTGGAGGTAATAAGGTGGGTGCCCACACCCCAGGAAGTGATGGCTGCACCTTGCTCTTTCAGACTCTGGATCAGGAATTCGTCCAAGTCGTTGGAGGCAGAGATGACCGCATCCGGAAAACCTGCGTCGTCCAGCATCTTGCGGGCTTTCTTGGAAAGATAGGCAAGGTCGCCGCTGTCCAGGCGTATGCCGTAGAAAGAGAGAGGAATGCCGGCCTTACGCATCTCGGTAAAGACGCGGATGGCATTAGGAACACCGGATTTTAGAGTGTCGTAGGTGTCCACCAGAAGAATGCAGGCTGATGGGTACATATCTGCATAAGTCTTAAATGCGGTATATTCATCCGGGAAGCTCATGATCCAGCTGTGGGCGTGGGTGCCCTTTACAGGCACGTCAAAAAGCTGCCCGCACAGGACATTGGAGGTACCGATACAGCCGCCGATGACTGCCGCCCTGGCCCCGTAAGTGCCGGCGTCCGGTCCCTGGGCACGACGCAGACCGAATTCCATGATGCCGTCGCCGTGTGCGGCATAGCAGACCCGGGCGGCTTTGGTGGCGATCAGACTCTGGTGATTGATGATATTTAAGATGGCGGTCTCTACAAGCTGAGCCTGCATGATGGGCGCGATGACTTTCACCAGGGGCTCGCGGGGGAAGACTACCGTACCTTCCGGGATGGCATAGATATCCCCCGTGAATTTGAAATCTTGCAGGTAATCCAGGAAGTCTTTACTGAAAATGCCCAGGCTTGCAAGATAGGCGATGTCGTCTTCATTAAAGTGCAGTTCCTTGATATACTGGATCAGCTGCTCTAAGCCTGCTGCGATGGCAAAACCGCCGTCACAGGGGTTATTGCGGTAGAAGGCGTCGAAGATAACAGTCTCGTTGCGATCCTTGTTCTTAAAGTAACCCTGCATCATGGTCAGTTCATATAAATCCGTGAGCAGAGTCAGGTTTTGTCTGTCCATTATACCCCCATTCCGAAGCGCTGAATTTGATTCAGACTTCTCTTCCGTGTTCGATGTCGATCTGCATATTCCTGCATAAATGACATGAATTTATTGATTTGCTGTTTTATATGCATTTTACACCAATTTCATGAAATAGGGAAGAGGACGTTATGATTCAAGAGACTGTTCTACCATCTGCGATATCGTATGAACATCCACCAAAGATACGGTCCGATCATCGCGAGCACCAGAAAGGCCCACTTAAAGCTTTGGCGGCTGATGGCCATGATGAGGAACAGTACCAACAGGAAAAACCATGGGCCATGCAGGAACTTATAGACTTTCCTGCGGGTGGGGGAGATATCCGTAAGCTCCGTCTCCAGTTCTTCCGGATGTGTCAGGGTACAGCGGATCGTTGCCCCAAACCGATCGAAAAACCGCTCTGCCTCGTATTCCATGCCGTCTATTCTGAAAACGGGATACATGCTTTCCTTTGTGATGACCAGATTTAAGTCGTTTTCTTCGGCGTACTGCTGCAGTGCTTCCGTGAATTCCGTGGGAGTTGTCACCATGGTATCCGGTTTAAACGAAAAACCTTTTAAATGTTCTGCCTGGGCAAATCTTTTATAATCTTCAACGATCGACATAAACTTTCCTCCATTCTTCTCCATATTTTCTATTTTTCTGAGCGTTTCGTCCACATGCAGAAGTGACAGCTGCGAAGGCAGTGTACTGTCGCCTTGCATTGCGTAAGACTGTACAGTTGTCTGTGCTGCGTCGGATCGAGCAGTCAGTGGGATCATGTCCGGCGATGCGGATGTCTGTGCAATGTCGGGTTTTGTCTTGTGCAGCAGATCCTTGCAGACGTCTATACAGGCGCTCAGTTCCTGCTGTCTCTTCTGCAGTGTTTTCAGATGCTGCGCAAGCGTTTCGTTCAGAGGCGCTTCCTCCTGCAAGATTCGATGGATGTCCTCCAGCGACAGATCCAGTTTGCGCAGAAGCTTGATCGCCTTTAGTCTCATAAGGTCATCCTGCGTATATTCCCGATAGTTGTTTATGGAATTCCTGGCAGGATGAAGCAGTTCTTTTTTTTCATAGAAACGGATGTTCTGCTTTGTGATGCCGGTGAGACGTTCTAGTTCATTGATGTTCATGGGATAAGACCTCCTTTACTTTTAGTGTGTCCCTCCGTATGCCTAATATAAGGGATATAGTTAGTATAAGGTCAAGAAAAATATCAAAAAAATTAAATGGGGAAACCAAAGGCTGAACAGCTATATTATATGAAGAGAATGTACAGGAGCAATTCTGCTCCTGAGATCATCGGGATCTGCGAATCTTGATAAGACGGAAAAAATCAAAGCGATCGGTAGTGTGGGGCGATAGCATTTATCCAGTAGATCGATCATTTTGCAGGGTCTCCTTCTCACTGTAAAGTATAGTTGTTTGCGTGATCCGGCTGCATATCTTAGCAGTGATACAGCCGGAGCGGTCAACGTACTGATCCCGTTATAGTTAACGATGTTAATAATTTCGTTTACTATAGTATATATTGGGTAACATCAAGGCTGTCTTCGGATATACATCCTCGACGGGGCAGGCTCGCCGTCCCCTTGCACCGGACAGAGGTATTCCCAGCCATAGCGTTCATAGAAGGATGTGTGGTCGGTGAGAAGATACAGCGTGTCAATACCCTTTTCTTTCATATCGGCGCAGACGTAGTTGAGCAGAGCGCCCGCAATGCCAAGGCAGCGCCGATCCGCTTCGGTGTAGACAGCGCAGACATTGGGTGTCAGGTCTTTTCTGTTGTGGAAATCGTTCTCGATCACGCCCATGCCTGCGATGATCTGGTCCTGTTCCAGCGCCATGTACCACTGGGGCACCGGCTTGCTTCTCACAAGGCACTCCTGCATACTCCCCAGATAAGCGGCACGCGGGATGCCCCATTTCTCGTGGAACCATTGGGCAGCGGCTGGCAACAGTTCAGGTTTGTCAGTTAAACGTATGATTTCATATTCCATGGATGCAGCCTTTCTTTCAAATTGTGGTGTTATTTTTGCGAGCGAACTTTAGCTTTCAGAGAAAGAAATGCGCCGCCGTTCATCGTTTTGCGGCAGCAAAATCTGCCGCCTCTTTCAGCCAATGCAACAGTTCGTCGTCGATTTCGTCAGTGCTGCCGATGATCAGATGATGTGTAAATCTGTGCGGATATGCCTCAACGGCCGCATCGATCCGCGGGGATCCGACTTGGTGCAAAAGCCCGAAGGTAACAGTGATATAGGGATTCGGCCGCTCTTTTGCCTTGCGCACAGGGGTAAAGGAGACTGCGCCAAACAGATGACGGTTGATAAAGGAAATCTGGGTCTTCTTCACTTGAATATCCACCGGGCCGCAGGTGGTGAATATCGCTGCCCGCAGGGCTTCATATAAGGGAAACGCGTCCCGCTTCGCCTCAAAAAAGCGGATTTCTTCTAAACTGATATCTGTTGCCATAGGTGCCTCCATTTCGGGATGTATCATATCGTTCTCAGTTGATGACCAGGTCGCTCAACTCAAATCGTATGACCTTCTTCAACTCTTCCAGAGATGTCTCCACCTGAAACCCTATTTTACCGGCGCTGAAAATGATCGTGTCAAAGACTGCGGCAGAAGCGTCGATCACTGTCCTGAAAGGCTTCTTCATGCCGATCGGGGAGCAGCCGCCGTGGATGTAACCGGTCAGCGGCAGCAGGTCTTTTGACCTGATCATGCTGACATTCTTTTCCCCGACCGCTTTGGCGGCCTTTTTCAGATCAAGCTCCCGATGCACGGGGAGCAGGAATACATAATGGTTATTGGAATTTCCGATCGTCACCAATGTTTTAAATACTTGATGCGGGTTCTGTTCCAGAACAGTGGCTACATCGATTCCGCTGATGACGCCGGAGTCTACATAGCAGTAGGTTCTGTAGGGAATCTTTTTCTGGTCCAGTATCCGCATGACGTTTGTCTTCTCAGTGTTCTTCTTCATGTTCGTTGTTTACCGTCCTATTACACGTCAATAGCTGTTTTTGACAGCGTCAATATACTTTAGCGCTATTACTTTACCATATATCTTACCATAAACTTTCTCGTAATTCCAGATAGGTTGCTTTTAAGTTTTCGAGGTGGTATGATTAATCATACTTTTGCATTAGGAGGGAACAGTATGGATTGTTTAAACGGAAAATATGCCTGGATGGTCAAGATTGGTGAAAAGGGACAGTTCGTCATTCCAAAGGAGGCACGGGAGATGTTTGATCTTCAGCCGGGAAATGAAATATTGGTGCTGGGCGACAAAGAGCGAGGTATTGCCATATTGCCCAGGGAAATGCAGAGAGAATATATCACCAGGATCTTCTCCGGGATAGAAGACGGAAAGAAGGTTGAGTGATATGGGCAAGATCGTGTTTTTCCTGTATTCCGGCCTATGGGCACACGAATCCTACACTGGGCGTAGTGCGCGAGCTGACAGCCCGCGGCCACCAGGTATGGTACTATTCCTACAACTTCATGCGCGAGAAGATAGAGGCGGCCGGGGCAGTCTTCGTGTCCTGTGACGATAATGATATGGAACAAAAGCTTATGCCGAAGGATGCCGCCCGCCTGGGAAAAGACATGGCATTCTCGATGCAGATTATACCTCTCCGGAGTTTCAGCCCTGCGCGGATACCTTTTCGGATAAGTATGTGTTTGTGGGGCCGTCGATCCGTCCGGCGTCCGGTGAAGTCAGAAAGATTCGGGAGAAGCTTATATATATTTCGATGGGAACGGTCAACAATGATATGCTGCCTTTGTACAAGCGGTGTATCGCCGCGCTTGCCGGAACAAAGCATCAGGTGATCCTGTCTGTCGGCGGATTGGTATCCATCGATGCTTTCGGTGATCTGCCGGAGCAGATAGCAGCATTTCCGCAGGTGGATCAGATTGCTGTGTTGCAGAAGGCGGACGTTTTTCTCGCCCATTGTGGGATGAACAGCGTGAGCGAGAGCCTGTATTTCGGGGTACCGCTTATCATGCTGCCTCAGACCAAAGAGCAGGAAGGCGTGGCGGAGCGAGTCAGTCAGCTGGGCGCCGGGATCCGGTTAAAGCGGACTGAGGCGGCGATATCGAATGCGGTAAAGGCTGCGCTTTTGGACGAATCTCTCAGGAAAAGTGCAGCGGCGATTGCCGACGGGTTCAGGCGGTGCTCCGGCCCGGGAGGGGCGGCGGATAAGATTTTGTGTATGATTTGAATGGTGCATTGATTTTGAATTTCTCTTAGGATATAATAATCTGTGCATCAAAGATGCTGTAAAAGGAAGAAACGATTTGGAGGAATTCTGACAATGAAAAAAAACGCACCTAAGGTCTCTTTCTGGAGCCGTATCACAACACAACTTAGTATGATGAATCTGGCACTGCTCGTGGTTTTTGGAATTTACTTCGGAAATAACATCAATAATTTCCGAAGTACGATCGAGAAGTGCAATAAGATCAGTGACACTTATCTGTCCGCTATGGTGCTTCGAGGCGATATGAAGAAGGATTATGAGAAGATCCAGCGGTATATATACGCCTATCTGGCAACCAATGATATAGAGGAACGGGAACATCTGCTGGAGAATATCGATAAGCGTTATACCCAGCTGCTTGCGGATATCGGGCAGGTACAGGTCTATCTGGAAGATAACAGTGATGTCAATATCACGGATATGGAGAGTGGATTGAGGGCCTATACGGAGAATGCCAAGAAGTCGCTTCTGTCTTCCGCAGGCAAAAGTACGGAGGCTGTCATCGAAGAGATTGATGCCCTTGAAGCAGAGGACGAGAAGTTCGACAGTAATCTGGAACTGGCCAATGCCTATTTCGAGCAGTCGATAGTGACCCTGCGCCAGGAGCAGACGGATATGTATGACCGTACCATCAGTACGAGCATCTTGGGAGCAGTGTTGATGATCGTGGTCATCGGCATCAATCAGGCACTGTTCCAGCACAATGTGATACGTCCGATCAGGAGGTCATCGCAGGAACTGCATCAGATGATTGACGAGATCGACAAGAACAACGGTGATCTGCATGCTCGGATCACGACCAGCACGCGAAGCGAACTGCGGCTTTTGGTCGATGGTGTGAACGAGTTTCTGGAGACGTTGCAGAATATCATAGACAAGGTGTCGGTAAGTACGAAGACACTGGCCCGCTCCAACGATCAGATCGTTACGATGGTAGAGAATGCCAATACCAACATTACAGAGTCTTCTGCCGCCATGGAGGAACTGGCGGCCAATATGGAAGCCGTTGCCAACACTTCAGAAGGCATTCAGAATACGATCGGGGGCGTCAAGGAGCAGGTAGATATTCTCTGGCAGGAGGCGGATCAAGGGTCGCAGAAGGCTGTCGGAGTATCCGACGATGCGCGGGCTATGAAACAGCATATTGTCAAGGTGAAGGGCTTCACGGTTCAGAAGGTGGGCGAGATTACCGAGTTGTTAAACTGTTCGATCAAGAACAGTGAGAAGGTTTCCAAGATCAATGCTCTGTCGGAGACTATCATGAATATTGCAAACGAGACTACGCTGTTATCGCTGAATGCTTCTATTGAGGCGGCCAGAGCCGGAGAAGCGGGACGGGGATTCGCCGTAGTGGCCGGTGAGATCAATTCGCTGGCCAACAACAGCCAGGAGACAGCTAAGAATATTCAGCACATCAACGAGGAAGTGATCGATATGGTCCAGGAAATGGCCGAAAACACTTCTGCGGCACTGGAGTATATCAATCGGTATGTGCTGAAGGATTATGATCAGTTTGAGACTGCGATGGATGAGTATGTGTCGAATATGGAAGAGTTCTATTCTATTTTGCACAATTTCTCTACCAGCTCCAAGAGTTTGAATGACAGTATGGCGGCGATTGTTGATTCAGTGGAAAGTATTACCAATGCCGTTGGGGAAGGCTCGGCGGCGGTGGATATCTCGGCGGAGAATGCCTCCAGTCTGGTGGATAAGATGAACGAGGTGCAGAATGCTGTAAATGTCTGTCGCGGCGTGAGCGGTACGCTGGAGCAGGAGATTGAACACTTTTCCGCTTCCGTGAACTGACGATCATTTACTACATAGGATAGGGGCGGGCAGTAGAAGAGGAAATAGCGGATGCTTTGACTTGCAGGTTTGCGCTTGTAGGTAAGATCTGTACACTAAGAAAGGGGTACACTACAGATATGGAATTGAAATGGAAGAGCTGCCTGCGGGCCGGTGTCACGGTGATGGTCCTTTATCTGATGATCCATTACTGGATAGCTTTTACCAGTGTGGCGGGGATTGCGCTGGGGGCTGCGATGCCTTTGTTTCTGGGATGCATTATTGCTTATATCGTGAATATTCCCATGAGCTTCATTGAAAAGGGGCTGCGGAAGTTCGACCGGGGAAGCCGGAGCGGGCAGGAGGAGCAGGAAGCTCCGGGAAGCCAACAGGCAGGAAAACCGGAATCTCAGAATGTCCGGAGTAATTCGCAAAGTCCGGAGGTTAAAGGGGAGCAAAGGGGAAAGGAAACAAAGAATAGTAAAACGCAAAAGCGTTTGTTGAAGAATGGCATTTTCGCCATGCAGAGACTGCGTCGACCGGTCAGCCTGGTGCTGGCGCTGATCAGTATTGTCCTGGTGGTGTTTCTGGTGATCCGGATGATCGTTCCGGAGCTTTTAAGCTGTATGCAGCTTCTGTTCCGGGAACTGCCGGGAATCTTGCAGGATAGTATGCAGTGGCTGGAAGACAATCTGCAGATCAGTACCTGGCTGGAAGGTGAGAACGGGCTTCTTGCAATGGACATGGACAATATGGGGGATTGGCAGGAATGGGTGACGAAGTTGTCCTCTTTCCTGTGGAGCGGTATCGGCGGCGCGATGATCACGGCTGCCGGGATCGTATCGTCTGTCTTTTCTACGACGGTCACGGTGGTGGTCGGATTCATTTTTGCCCTCTATCTGCTGGTGGGGAAGGAGAAGATCGGCGGGCAGATGACGCGTTTGCTCCGGAAATATCTGCCGGTTAAGCTGGTGGATAAGTTCTTCTATGTCTTGCATGTTTTCGACGGTTCTTTTCATAGCTTCATCGTCGGGCAGTGTACGGAGGCGGTAGTCCTTGGGTTGTTGTGTATCATCGGTATGCTTTTGCTGCGGCTGCCTTACGCGGCTATGATCGGCTGCCTGGTCGGCTTTACGGCGCTGATCCCGGTGGCGGGAGCGTATATCGGCGCGGTAGTGGGCGCAGTCATGATCTTTACGGTGTCGCCTGTCAAAGCCGTGGTATTTATTGTATTCCTGGTTGTCTTGCAGCAGCTGGAAGGTAATCTGATCTATCCGAAGGTGGTCGGTTCCTCCATTGGCCTGCCCGGTATCTGGGTGCTGGCAGCAGTGACGGTCGGCGGCGGTGTGATGGGGGTCGGCGGAATGCTGTTAGGTGTGCCGACGGCTGCGGCCCTCTACCGGCTTTTGCAGAATGACGTGAGGAAGAAGTAGGACGCATAAGGAATGTGGCCTGTTGTAAGGAAGGAATAGAGAAAGCGTAATAAGAGGCACGCTCATGTGGGAGGATCTGCATGGGCGTGCCTCTTACGATTGGGGAATAGTGCCGGAGTTGTAGCGCTTGTATTGGATTTCCTTGTAAAGCGGTAATGATTCGACTATAATGAAGAAAAAAGAGCGTGGGAAGTCTGTGGGCAAACAATTTAACGTAAATGGAAATTGTATACCGGGCTGCATTATATGGTCAATCTGACAGAGCGGCTGTGGCTGGTAAGAGGAATGGTGGATGCTGGGCAGTATTTTGCCATAAATCGTGCCAGGCAATATGGAAAGACTACGCTGTTGAAGGCGCTGGCGAGTTTTCTGAGTGAAGATTATGTAGTGGCCGGCATTGACTTTCAGAAGATGAGTTACGCGAATTTTGAAAGTGAGCAGCCACGGAGCATGGTTGCAGGGTTGAGGTACAGACTGGTTCATAATTATGACGGAATTAACTGGACGATTATTGTTGAAGTAATATTTGATGATATGGAACCTTTTGTTCAGGATATTCAATAATTTATAGATGAGATTTGAAAGAGGAGACAATCTATGAGAGGGATCGCCATTGACATCGGCACTACCAGCATCTGTCTGGCAGTTTATGAAGAGGATACCGGGCAGTTGCAGGAGGTGTTGCGGGAAAAAAATTATTTTCTGGAGGACACTTTTCGGCAGGATCCGGACAGGATCTTTACCACGGTAAAAGGGATGCTGGATGACCTGTTGTTAAGTTGTAATAACGGCAACGGCGGCAATAATGACAGCGACGAAGATAAGCTCGCAGTGATCGGTATTTCCAGCCAAATGCATGGCATCCTGTATGTGGACAAAGAGGGGCGGGCGGTATCGCCCTACTATACGTGGAAGGTGGAATCGGGAAATGAGGCTTTCGGGGAAGAGACTTACGCTTCCTATCTGTCTCACAGGACAGGCAGTGGGATGTACACTGGTTACGGGAGTGTGACCCATTTCTATCTGCAGCAGACAGGACAGATCCCGGAAGATGCGGTATGGTTTGCTAATATCGGTGATTATATAGCCATGCGGTTATGTTCGGTCAAGGTGCCGGTGATGCGTCCTTCCATTGCAGCCAGTATGGGAGGTTTTTCTTTGAAAAGGAAGTGCTTTGACATGGCAGCTTTGGAGAAAGCCGGCGTGGCAACGTCCTATTATCCGCCGGTGAGAGCCGATGGGTTTATATTGGGTACCTATCAGGGCATTTCGGTGACCTGTGCCCAGGGCGACAACCAGACAAGCTTCTATGCCGCCATAGGAGAGACTGAGCGGGTGCTGGGGGTCAATGTGGGAACCGGTTCCCAGGTTTCTTTGTTCCACAGGAATCTGGTCGATACAACGGGGGCAGAGATCCGGCCTTTTACGGCAAAAGGATTCCTTTACGTGCAAGCCTCCGTCAACGGCGGCAAAGCTTATGAGCGGCTGGCAGAGTTTGTCAAAGGCGCGGTATTTGCCGTGACGGGAAAAGAGATGGATGTCTATGGGAAACTGGAGGAAGCGGGACTTAGTGTACCGACAACGGATCTGCGGATAGCGCCTTTGCTCTATGGAAGCAGGAAGGGGCCGGCCCCGGGAGGAACTATTGAGGGACTGACACCTGAAAATTTTACGCTCGGGAATATGGCCAGAGCTTATGTAACAGGAATGGCGCTGGAACTTTTCCGGATGTATGAGCAGCTGCCGGAGGAGATGCGCCGGGAGAAAAGGGAGATCGTTGCCAGCGGAAATGGTATCCGTAA